>JAABUL010003034.1_pt1 | contig 25982 bp, 29 predicted proteins | sample 5559151 | NCBI WGS metagenome assembly JAABUL01 (sample SAMN10711876, study PRJNA513368) | rock metagenome | isolation source: Antarctica rocks | place: Antarctica: Victoria Land, Pudding Butte sud | reverse complement strand
GTCGTACAGCGCGCATGTGCGCGAGCGTAGAAGGAGCATGATCGAGGGCTGCACCAGTAGCTTCTGTTGTTATAGATAAAAAGGGGTGCTTATCTTGCTCCTGCGGAAGTAAGAGATTGTGCGCATGATGGTCGATGATCGGAGTTGTCTTGATTGCTTCTCTGAGGACGTTCATTTTCAATAAGATATGGCTTGATGAGCTATGATCTACCATCTAATCAAAACGATAGCATTTGTAAGATGCTTCAACTGTAGAGGAGGTACAAGTCGACCCAAGTCAATAGCAGCATATATTCTTGTCACACCAATCAGTGGAGGTAAGGATGCTGGCGAAAAGCTTGTATATCTCATACGTTAAGTATGCCGGTTGGTATTCACAGCCACCCGCACGGCCTAGTGGACTACAAAATATGTGACGTTCGCAGAAGTCCGGTCCAGTGGATGATTTGTCGATCGTCGTTCCACTTTCCTCTCTACTCTCTAACGATGGCCAATGCAAAGTACCTTAAGCTTGACTCGGTTTAGTGTATTTAGCGTGTGCAGAAAGCTCTGCAATCCTTGGCATTCATTTTTGCGCTACCCCACGGTCCCTTTTGTATGGGGAATTCGGAAATTCAACCCCACCCCCCCCCAATTGCGGAAAATTGAAGCTATTCAGACCTCTTTGTTTGTTGACGTTCTTGTAACCGTTTTTATTCGAAATGCCTCAACGCCGGAGTCAAAACCTATCTCTAGATGATCCCCTCACCCCCTCTAGAGCATCCGGAAGGCGTAGGAAACCGACGACTCGGGCTGAACAGCCGTCAAAGACCACTGATCGAGCTGCCCCCCCCGATCGAGCTGCTCCCCCCGGCCGAGCTGCCCCCCCCGGCCGTCGTCGTAGAGGAGCTCTCATTCCACCGGATGTAGATGAACCCCGATTGCCTTCAACTCCTTCGCAAGCCTCGCCGTTGAACCAGCCTTCACGAATGCCTGTACAGGATAGATATCCATCTTTCGTATAGGTCGAAAGAACACTCCAGCAATGTTCTCTCGTTCTAGAGGCTTGATAGCGAGCTGATTGACCAACGGGAGCGTAGGCTTGATGACGCCAGCCTGTGGTCTCGTTGAATAAAGACTCATCCACGAACACGAGCTGTTCGGCCGTCAAACGAAGCATGTCTGCTACCCACTTCAAACGAAGCTCATCGTTTTGTCTGACTTCTACACGCTGTCCTTTTTTATTACTTCAGCGTCTCCTCTTCAGAATTCTTGATATCGTGGATCGATGCACGTTAATGCCTCACTTCTCCCATATGTATCAGACCATCTCTTTCTGCATGATTCACGGCTGTTCTTCAAGGTAGGCTATGAGGCCATTTTCAGCTGCCTTAAACACCTTGCGGGGGGCCCCTTTGGGGCGAAACTGAGGTTTAAACGATGACGAATACATGAAGAGATTCTCTAGAATGCTATACACTGTTTTAGGACAGCAGTGAATCTCTTCGACGATGACGGCGGATTGTCAATGAAGTAGTAGAAGCCGTACGATTCTGGAGCGAATCGGTGCAGGTAGTGGGCCGGTCATAGCTGAAAACGCGTTAAGAACGTCAACAAACAAAGAGGTCTGAATAGCTTCAATTTTCCGCAATTGGGGGGGGGTGAGGTTGAATTTCCGAATTCCCCATACAAAAGGGACCGTGGGGTAGCGCAAAAATGAATGCCAAGGATTGCAGAGCTTTCTGCACACGCTAAATTCGGCGGCAGATTGATACCCTTCCGAGTAGACATCACAGTTGTTGTGTCAAACTCATAAGCAGCAATCCTTCAGCCGAGCACCGCGAATAACATCGTTTTTATCGTTGACACCAATGAGAGCGTACAGATGTTGGAGATACTGTGGTAGATTTAGCAGAGCCAGATCCCACTACATTATGATACCTAATGGCGCTTAGCTACGAAAGTAATCAGCCTTGGAGGCTCTCCGCGACCCATAGCACCGTGACTGGCTCCCAAGCGTTCATCAAACCACAATCTGATGGTGATCATTAAACCCTTTCGCCTTGTTCTACCCTCAAGAGTCGACGGCGTCTGCCTATACAATTCACAATGTCTTCTGTCTTCCCGCTCGGCGCTGGGTTTTCACAGCTCAACTAAGCTCCCTCATCCACCGCGAGGAGCGCTCGCGGCTCATAATATTGTCCAGAATACAAAAAAGCGTACTTCTCGACGCCGCGGCTTCCTACTCTCTGCCAGTGTTTTGATCTTCGGCATATATATTTATGACCGGCAATACAAATACTCTACCTTGATCCGTAATTTAAGAGCCGTCTCAACCTTTGCCGTGGTTGCCGTCGACAGCAAGATCCAGCGCCTGCTCGGAGAACATGGCGACGAGAAGCTACTACGTGAGCGCAGCGCAGAACGATTCGTCAAGATGTTTCAAGCCAATGGCGGCATATATCAGAAGATTGGCCAAAGTATTGCGCTTCAATCGACGACAATATCTCCCGAAATTCGCGCGAAATTCGCAATCTTCTATGATGAATGCCCATCCGTGAGCTTGACTGAGATTGCTGGAGTGCTTCGGGAAGACTTTGACCTACCTAATACAAATTCTTCTCCAGAAGCTGTCTTTGATTCGCTATTTGTTCCAGGCAGCTTCGAAAGCAAACCAATTGGCAGTGCAAGTGTTGCACAAGTTCATAGGGCTCGCCTCAAAGACACAGGAGATGAGGTTGCTGTTAAAATTCAGAAGCCAGCCATCGCGCAACAGATAAGCTGGGATCTATGGGTTTTTGCGTATGCCGTTCAGAGCCTTGATTATTTGGTGTCCTTTCTTGTCCGGTGAACATAGTTACTAATAGTTCGAAGGACCATGACGTCTTTCTTCGCCAGACAAATTCCCTCATCTTTCCGTACAAGCTTGACTGACTTTTTCACGGATCGAATAATCTTGGAGACGGACTTCTTGAATGAGGTTTCTAATGCAGAGCATATGCGAGAAGTCATTCTACACGAGCCGAGATTGCGGGACGTAGTACATATCCCCAAGACATATCCGGCACTCTGCACGAAGCGTGTAATGGTTGCTGAGTGGATCCGTGGCACTTCCATCTCCCAGAGTGAAGTATTGACGGGGCCGTGGAAAGACAATGAGGCAATAGGGACTCCGTATACAGCGAAGTGCTCATCGAAGGGTGCAAAAGCGCAAATGGTTTATGGCTTGGGCCTGCAAGAAGAAAGGATAATGTCTGTGATGCTAGATTTGTTCTGTGCGCAAACCTTTATGTTTGGCGAGGTGCACTGCGATCCTGTAAACAACTATAGATCCACATCCAATAACTAAGCGCTGACAAGTTCCATAGCACCCTGGGAATATTCTCATTCGACGCCTTCCCAATGGCAAACCTCAATTGGTACGCTCTGACGGGACCTTCAATCAACCACCTCATGCAAACCTGCGCCTTCCACTAATCTAATCCTTCTCTCAGGTCCTCCTCGACCACGGCCTCTACGTCTCCATAACTCCCAAATTACGCCACGAGATCGCCCTCTTCTGGCGCTCCCTCCTCACGTTCGACAAGACGACGCTTCTGCAAATCGCTGAGGCCTGGGGGTTTGGGAACATCGAGATCTTATCTAAATCCCTTACGCTAGAATCTATACGAAATGCTCGAAAGAACCTGACAGATGCTGCAGAGAAGAGCGAAAAGAATGGTAGGATTTTGCCATTCTTCCAGTCTACCAAGTCGTTCGAGAGAGCACCTACATAGATCCCAGCTAACACTACGATAGAAGGACCCCGAGATGCGGACTCGGACTCCCCACCCACCCAATTCGGCAAGCCGCCAACCCACGATATGGACCCTGCAGATTTCTTCGCGGACGCCGATAGAATTCCAAAAGAGCTCATCTTCATCGCTCGCAACTTCCGCGTCGTGCAAGGAAACAACAGGCTGCTAGGCTCACCTATCGACCGCCTCAAAGTCATCGGTCGCTGGGCACAAGCCTCTCTGCAGAGAGACGAGGATGGGAGCAGGGAGAGAGGGGTTTGGGGAAGCATGAAGAGGGCGTGGGCAGAGGGGGTTTTCAAGGCGGCTTTATGGGGGTGGGGGTTTGTGGGGTGGGTTGGAGGGTTGAGGGGGGTTTGGGAGAGGGGAGGGGAGGGAGTCTGGGGGAGGATAGGCATGGGTCTAGATGAAGGATGGTAAATCTTAGATATTGAGTATGATTGATAGACATCACAACAAACGCCACTCAACAATTACTGGGTAGCTTCATTCACTAACATCTACCAACTTCTCCTACACTCTCATAAATTCCTTCTTGTCCTTCAACCCGTTCAAGACTGCCTTCTCATCCTGCTGCCTTCTCCAAATATAACCCTGCACCTCAACGTTGCCGGTATACCGCGCCAGAACGTACTCGTCAGCATCTGACCATTTGACGCACAAAACCATAATACCACATACCGAAATCAGCTTCCATGTGGATGAAGACCACCCCGTCGATCATAGTCCTCATGGCGGACTTCCGTTGTTCTTGCCACTGGGCCTACCTGGGTACGCTTTGGTGCCACAGACCATGCCATGCTGAGACTCGCTCAGTAACCAATCTTTGACTTGCTATGTTACCAAATGCGAAGACTTATTCGGGAATTGGTATATTGGTTACGTAGGTACGCTGTCGATCTTTGATAAGTGTTCGTAGGGCGAAGAGAACGAAGGACAAAGGCTACTGAGATGAGGTTGTTCGTTGTGTATGTGGTCGAATTTGAGTTTCCCGCTTCGATTGGTATCAGGATCGCTCCGCAATTGAGTGCTAAATTGTCCATCGCCCGAAAGTTATCATTTTGCGTCCTTACTAGATGCGTGGAGACTCGTGCCCTAACGTTCGCGACAGCATAATCGATATCTTAGGCGTCCTCAGGATGATCGGTTCCGGAGAATTGTGGGCCTGTAGCTTGGGGGCCAGTACCCGTTTCATCTATAGCAACCATGAGCATCCCCCTTTTGCTCATTCTGGTCTTAATTGAAGATGGAAGGACATGTCTGAAGATATAGGACTCAGCCTTGTGACAGCCCAAGAAGTATGAGAAACTAAGCTAGCCCCTTTCCCGAAGTTGTAGAGCAGGATTCTAAGTAAGCTTCGCATAAGCCAAAGAGCAGACCGTACTTCTTAGGGCGGGAGAGTGAAGCGAGGAGACAAGGCTCACGTTACGAGTGCGAAGCGTAGATTCTGTGTAAGCCATATGAAGAGCTGCCCAAGATGAAGCGACTGCCAGCAAGCATGAAAGTCATTCCGATGGGTAACCCTGGGCGGAAACGTGTCGCTATTGATGCTGCCTCAGATGCTAGGCCTCTCCAGCGCGCCAACTCTGACCAGTGGTTTAAATTATTTCAAGTACGGTCATGCTGTGTTCTTAAACTAGGGCTTACGGAATTGCGGTAACGAAAACACATTACGCAACGATGACTTATTATTAATGATGAACGCGCAGAAACGAAGATATAATGAGAAGATGTGAGAATTAATTTGACTGAGAGAAACATTAAACGAAGTGGTGATGTAAGAAAAAGGACTGAGAGATTGAAAGTCGAGACAAGAAGATTGTTTCGTCGAATGAAGTTGAAAATTTTCAGTCATCGAATCTTCTAATCTGATAAGAGTCAGCTTCGTATGCATATAAGAATAACAGTGAGAGATACACTATATTTGCGACTTGCTATTCGTCTCTTCATCTTTTTTCTTATCTTCGAGTTCTCAGTCTTGCTCAGGTCATTATAAGCTGCTACATAAGACAGCGGAACGAACTCTGAGAGACGAGTGTCAATGACAGGGGCGAATTCCGGGATGGAACAGATAGGCGCGGGGATTGAGGGAAGAAACGTGGAGAGTGAAAGGCGAGGCGTGGGAAGGAGAAAGAGGTCCGCGTCAATAAATTTGAGTCCAGTCTTCCATAAATTGCTGAGGAAGGGCGATAGTCATATCATGGGGTTCTAGGACATAGTGAATCTATTCCGTGACTTGCTGAGGGCCGGGTAGCCACAGCTTGTTGATCTGGGACAGGGGTGGAAAGGCCGATTTAAATCCACGTTATCTGGAATACTAAGAACATTGTCAATAGATGGTAAGTAGAGGTTCTTCGGGATAAGCTCGTCGTCCACAAACAACGGTAAGCGTTGGCTTGTACGAACCATAACAGTCTAGAACAGCTTGGATTATCAAACCAACAAAGATGATTGCCAGGATGGTTTCTACGCCGAAACCAGTATACGGCGTCGACATACTCGACTAGGCCAGGTCTGTGGAGATGCCGTCATACATATTCTACCCAGACTCTCCAGAGCATGTCTTCCAGTTCCACCTAGTCGCAGACTCGAACGCCGTACGGTGAGGGGACTACATTACTGTCAATGGCGACTTGACCGTTGAGGAACCAAGGAAAGCGATTCCATTCATAACCTGACTGGACCTAGGGGCTTGCTAAGTATCATCAAGAACTTGTACGAAACGCACGCCAGAGAATTCAGATTCATCAATGCTTTTAGCAAGACAGCACCGGCAGAGAATAGTGAAGAGAGCAGGTCATCCTGTAAGTATGCACCGGAGGACTCTTGCTCGGTTCTTCCGGAGCTCTATCGGGCTTGACGGTTACAACGCATCATCGGGCCCTGGACATACCCTGCAACGTTTACCAGGACGCGTCGCAGGGGGTGGAAGGGACCAGGAGGGTCAAAGTTGTCGGCAAGCGAGGGGTTGATGGTGGACTGAATGCTGCAGCAATTAGAGTCTCACAGTCGGAGGTATAAGCTGTGGCCTGGATGGAAGCTTGTAGTCTACTTTGGATGATTTGGATCATCATGTCCGTTCAAGCAGCGGAATTTGTCCGCAGAGTATCCAACTATGAGTGGAGGCACAAATGAGCCTGTCTAGCGATGTGAAAAAGCGGATCAGAATGCTTGAATATCCAGTCTGTGTAAATTTAGAACCGGAAGCAGACTCATTTCACGATCAAGGGGGGTGATTCGGATACGGATAAAATTTTAACCGTCTAGACTACGGTGTCCTTAGAGATCGATTTCCCATTCTCGACAACTCAAAACACCTTAGTCGCCTCTCACGTCTTCTACATACGTTGTTCCTGTAACTTTGGGGCTTGGAAAATTTCCCAGTCCACTCCTTCTACACTTGGGCAACTTAAAACATAACTATTGCCTTATCATGGCTCGGCTTAGCTATCTTCTTCTCTCCTCCCTTGCCATCCTCGGCGTGAATGCTGCTTCTTCTGTCCTCGATCTAATCCCCGAAAATTTTGACAATGTAGTTTTGAAATCAGGCAAACCTGCTCTCGTCGAGTTCTTTGCCCCTTGGTGCGGCCACTGCAAGAACCTTGCCCCCATCTTTGAAGAGCTAGGGGCAAAGTTCGCTAGCGAGGATAAGGTCTCTATCGCCAAGGTAGATGCAGACGAGCACAAAGACCTAGGCCGAAGATTTGGCGTACAGGGCTTCCCCACTTTGAAGTGGTTCGATGGCAAAAGTGACAAACCGGAAGATTACAACGGTGGAAGAGACTTGGATAGTCTGACAAGCTTCATATCAGAGAAGACGGGAATAAAGGTCAAGGCAAAGAAGACAGCGCCAAGTGCAGTTACGATGCTTACGGATTCGACATTCAATAAAGAAATAGGGAGTGACAAGGATGTCTTGGTAGCCTTTACAGCACCATGGTGTGGACGTACGAAACTGATTTGACAACCAAAAGGCCGAATCCTTTACTGATTGCGTTACAGATTGCAAAACCTTGGCACCAACATGGGAAGCTTTAGCCTCAGACTTTTCCGCCGAGCCGTCAGTTCTTATCGCCAAAGTAGACGCTGAGGCAGAGAACTCCAAGTCAACCGCAGAAAGCCAAGGTGTCAAGTCGTATCCTACACTTAAATACTTCCCTAAAGGATCAACCACACCTGTGCCTTATGAAGGGGGTCGTTCACAGAAGGACCTTGTCGACTTTATGAATGAGCAAGCCGGTACCCACCGTGTTATAGGAGGAGGCCTAGACGCAAAAGCCGGCACCATTGCAGCTCTGGACACAATTGTTGGGAAGTTCACCGGTCGCGGTAACATGGCTACTATCTCAGAAGAGGTTACCAAGGCTGCGGAGGGTTTGCAGGACAAGTACGCCGAATATTATGTAAAAGTACTTGAGAAGCTCGGCAAGAACCAAGGCTATGCAGAGAAGGAGCTAGCTAGGTTGCAAGGATTGATCAGGAAGGGTGGGCTCGCTCCGGAGAAACTCGATGACTTGACCTCGCGGTCAAATGTTTTGCAGTCATTCTTGGGCAAGACAGGGGAGATCAAGGAAGAATTGTAGGCTTCCTTTTGCAGATGATTGCAATGTATGAAGTTCGTAAGATACCGATTGAGGTTAGAATTGCGACAAATGACGCATGTTTGGATGGTTTCAGAGTTTTGGTATGTTGTCTCACATATGTTCATGTGGTTCAAACTTTTGCTGTGGTAGATCCTTTGCATGCGCTTGACTCAGTAACCTGTAGCAATCCACCAACGTCTCAAACCTGCTGAACCTGCTAACTTGAAGAACTGCTCTAGTGGGTATCCCCGCAAAGATCATTAATCCAGAAACGCCTGAGACTATCTCGCACGCCGCCTCTTAGCCCCCTTACTGGTTGCCCTCATGGTTGTCTGCGCCGGCTTTAATTGATGCTTCTAGTTCATCCAATCGTTGAGCCATATCATCAACTATGACATTAGCTACACCTTTGAATAGAAGATTAGATAGAACCTACGCTTCGCGAAGATTTCGCCAGTAACTTTGGAGAACTTTTCGGTGATGAAGTCGATGAGGTTGTCTACGGCCACGACCAATTCGTTAGATGCTTCGTCACCATTGGCTACTGTCTTTATTGAAGTCAGTCAACTGCTTCAAATCTATTAGACGGATTCTTACGGTGGGTGTTTTCAAGTGTCCATCCGCTGACACGTGTTCCTGGTCTGGGACTGACATGGTCGTTGATCTGGAGTCGATGCGTTTCCACAAAGTACCGTCGATAGTAAAATAGTACCTTGACTTTGGGCGATTAGCGCGTTTAACGCTTGGTGAGTCCATTGCTGTGATGTATTGATTGGTGAGGGCGGTCGTGGAAGAAGTATAATCCGATTAGATCCGAAAGCACCACGAGCACCTTATCAGATTGTCGATTAATATTAGCGGGCAGTCAAACCAGAAAAATTAGAGCAACCAAGCAAAACACAACACTACGCGCAATACGACAGAATCTTCTCTTCTCATAATGACTAGAACTAGTAAGCTATTAGCGGCGCTTGAGGCACATAAAGGCCGAGATTATAAGCTCGAGAGGCAGAAAAAGTTGCAAAAGCAAGCGATAAGGAAAAAGAAGTCGAATCCTCAAGTGCAAACCGTAGACACTGAAGACGGACCGATTGGTGGAGCGCCGGTTGATGGCAAAAGGCTAGAGATTGAGGCATATAGTGACGGTTGGGAGAGTGACGAGAGTGGGAACGCAGTCGCTGCAGCTGTAGGTTGGCACATTGGCATGGAAAGTCTACTGCCTCTTACTAATTGATTTAATCAGATTGACACCTCACGGATAGATGACAGCGATATCTCTAGCGATAGCAGCCTCGAAGATCCCAATCTGCAGGTTTCCGGAAGTGACACCCTTCAAATGGCACCTTTAGAACCAGAGCTCGAGGAAGAAGATGGAGATGAGGAGGGAATCCCCCTGTCAGATATTGACACCCTCCTCTCCTCAGAACTCGCCGACGTCATCCCCCATCAACGCCTCACAATCAATAAAACCACCGCCCTCCTCAAAGCTCAAAAATCTATAGCGCTGCCCCTCTCCACCCTCTCCTTCTCCGAGCACCAAATTATTACCACCTCATCGCCCGTTTCCATCCCGGATATCAACGACGACCTTACTCGCGAACTTACCTTCTACAAACAATGTCTCGACGCCGCCAACGAAGCCAGAAAGCTATTAAAGAAAGAAGGTATGCCATTTTCAAGGCCAAATGACTATTTCGCTGAGATGGTGAAGAGCGATGAGCATATGGGCAAGGTCAAGCAGAAGATTACAGAGGAGGCTACGAATAAAAAGGCCGCGACGGAAGCCAGGAAGCAAAGGGATTTGAAGAAGTTTGGCAAGCAGGTGCAGATTGCGAAGCTGCAGGAGAGGGATAAAGCGAAGAGGGAGACATTGGGAAAGATTGATCTTTTGAAAAGAAGTATGACATCTTTGAACCCCTGTCGTAGTCAGTTAAGGTTCTTGCGATGGCTACCATAGGGTTTGGGATGAGATCAGTTACAATCATCACCAAAGTCGCGTGGTGACAGTCTCAATCATGATACCAGATCTCACAGGATTGCCTCTTAGCTGACGTGCCTGAATCCTCTAGAGCGTAAAAACGCCGAGACCGTAGGCCCGGCCAACGAAGAAGATCTCTTCGACGTCGCCCTCGAAGACGCCTCAAAACCCGAAAAATCCTCTAGACTCTCTCGAGATAGCCATGCCTCAGCTAGTGCAAGACCGACCAAACGCCACAAAAAGGACGAGAAATTTGGATTCGGTGGGAAAAAGCGGTTTTCGAAGAGTGGGGACGCGATGTCGAGTGGGGACTTGAAGGGTTTCTCGGCTAAAAACATGAAGAGGGGGAAGCCGGGCGCGAAGAGGTTGGGGAAGAGTAGGAGGAGTAAGGTGTAGATAGTGATGGTTAGCTGGAATAAGGAAAAGATACCCATTGGCAGGAGAAATCCGACATTCCTGCTTTCGCTTGTCTCTCATAGAGGTCCCCAGGATCATCCTCTGCCTGTCGTTGAGGGAATCTCAATCTTGAGCGATGTCCGTTGGGTGTCCTAGGAACTACCAGAACGATAACAGCATGGGTAGTTGCACTGTTAGCAATATCTGGAACTTGGTCTACGTCCACCATAATAACACTCCCTAATAGTCATAGGGTTAAGCCGAATCACTCTAGGTACCTAAGTATGTGTGTGTGTGGGTTCTTCCTACTTGGAGGGCTTCACCCTCTAGTAGGAGCCCCCCACTCGGCCTTCCGGCCATGTCCTGTTAAGTACATGTGTGTAACTAGAGATTCTTTCACGTTAAAACACTCATTGATGAGCTCATCTGAAAATTCTGTGTATGTACATAACATTGATCAATTTCCAACTATCGTAACGTAAGAAGAAGAAAAGTGACATTTGTCAGACTGAATCTATTGGCTAATTCAGTCCTTCCAGAATAACGACTTCTTGAATCTTCACGCACGTTGAGTTGCTGAGAAAGCAGTGAATGATTATAATCAATGAACAAGGCAGGCAAGAAGGTTATACCCGACCACATAAGCCTGTTCTCTTGCCTGATCCTTCTCCTATAAAGAACCTCGTGTCCGAGATTTAGAACTCGTATGGCGCTGTGTCTAGGAAAGAATAGATAGATTCGTTGATTCAGGAAAGTAGTCGACGTCGTTGAGTCGTATGAGAGAGGAAGACTCGTCATCGATACTGCTCGTTGTCGTTACTAACGATGTCTTTCGATTGGAACACGTTATCTTCGACTCAATGCGTTCTGTTTCCGTATTCATTTCGAACACGTCATAAGGTAGAATCGAATGCTGATCTAATTGACACCGTTTGTACATCTAATCGAAATGCATGTTTCCCTGAATGGATCTTTGCTTCCCATATTGACATGATATGATCCGTCGCAGGATACCTAAGTATGTAAATGGCTTGTTCGAAACTTAACATTTTTGAACATGTGTTTTGTTGATGCTTCAAAATCACATGAACACAAAGCATTGCTTAATCTGAATCACTACCTCCTCTACGGTGGCTAAACGCGCGCGCCCTCGCCCGTACAGGATACTACTACGCCTCTTCCTTCCAGAAGAAGACGCCTATCCACCCCTGAACACCCGCCATCCGCGCTCGCCCACAAATCGAGTTTCCCCAGTATCAGACTTTTCAGCGGGGGATATCAGTAAGAAGGAAGATGTACCAACATACACAATCGCGATCGACTTTCGCGGTAAGGCTTTTTGTGTCACCCGCGTGAGTGGGAAGAACTACGCGATGCGTCCAACTTGTGTTGTGTATGGGAGACTGTACGGAGTACTATGAACGCCGCTGGGTACCATAAGTGCCGTGCTTGCTAAAATTGGTGGATTGATTCAAATCGCTTTAGCGACGAGCATAAGCATTGGCAAGACTGGAGCATTAAGCAAGTGCATTGGTTGGATGAGTGTCACTTCCTCCAGAACTCTCGCCATAGGTAATGAATTTGTAACCCGAAAAGATAAAGAGCGATATTGGCCTGACTTCACCCAGAAGCGGCGTCATGTCACTGCACCATCTCAGACCAGTGTTGTCTCTATTTTGTGAGGGAGAAATCGATGGGGAGTCGGGCTAGGCCGGATTTGGTGTGCTATATTCCGATTTACCGACCCTTGGCCGTGGCTAAATACTGTAAAAGTAAATACTACTGTAATCATATTCATTACTCAAGACGAGTGGATGCTCGCGCTCAGCTTATCATGATGATGGGATCATTCCCACCATCTACCATGAGGGCATGGCAGTACTCGAGTACTAAAGGCGGCCTTGAAAGAAACCTCAAGATCAACCTCTCTGTGAAACTTCCAAAGCCGAAGCCGGACCAGCACCTGGTTCAGATCATTGCTACGGCACTAAATCCCATTGACTATAAACCAGCCGAGATCCCTGGTGTCGCCCGTTTCGTAATCACCAAACCAGCAACACCTGGTATCGACTTCGCTGGCTCCATTGTCAGACCAGCACCAGGCTCTCCCTTCATGCCCGGCTAACTTGTGTTTGGCTTGTCCGGCAGTTCACCTTAGCTGGCGGCGCTCTCTCCGAGTTCTCTGTCTCCGGAACCAACAGCACAGTCACTCTCCCTGATAATGTGGACCCTGTCGATGCGGCAACTGTCGGCGTAGCAGGATTGACGGCATATCAGTCCATCGTGCCGCGAGTCAAGAAGGGAGACAAGATCTTCATCAATGGCGGTTCAGATGGGACAGGTGTATTTAGCATCCAGTTTGCCAAGGCTATGGGATGTCATGTAACGACGACTTGCTCAACAACGAATGTAGAATTCTGTAAGAGCCTGGGCGCAGACAAGGTTGTGGATTACAAGAAAGAGAGCGTTATCGAAGCATTAAAAGCTAGTGGGCACAAATTCGATCATGCTGTCGATAATGTGGGGACTAATAAGGAGCTGTTATGGCATTGTCATGAGTTCATGCAGTCTGGAGCTGTCTGCGTTGTGGTCGGAGGAGACGCCTCACTTGGGGGTTTGGCTGATAATCTGAAACGCAAGCTCTGGCCTGGCTTTCTCGGCGGTATAAAGGGCAAGCTGGTGGGTTTTTGGCCCCAGCAGAAGTCTGAAGACTTGCAGCAGATCGGGGAATGGATGAGTACCGGCAAAATCAGACCAGTAATTGATCAGAAGTTCTTGTTTGAGCAAGCGCCGCAGGCATTCGAGAAATTGAGAACCGGGAGGGCAAAAGGAAAGATCGTGATCGATGTTGCCTCCGAGACGTACACGAAAGCGTCTATATAGGTAACTCTACGTTAGCATCGTCGCAGTATCGTAAGTACCGAATGTTGGACATCAATCTGTATTACTTCTGTAATCATCCTTGTTGTTTGGCTTAGAGCGCTGCGTTTATAATAAAATTGGAAGCTCTTTACGAGAAGCTAGAGGATTGTCGCGGCCGCAGCAAGGTAATCTGAGCTTCTATGTGCGGTGCTCAAGTCCAAAGAGACGGGAGTCGTAACCGAAGGTCAAAGCATAGACCAGCGCATTGCGTGAAGAGGTAGCGGCTAACTTGAGGTTTGGTTTATGCTCGAGATATATGGGAACATAATAACAAAGCAATGTGTCTGTGTTGGGATCTTTTAACATGGCAGATCCCCCGAGGAACCAGACTCTCATACCGAATGGCTGGTAATTCGCTCAATTGCCATGGAGGGCCGCAGCAGGACCGGCAGTATCTTTCGAACTGCTCACGTCCGGGGAGTCACATGACTCCGGGCTCATTTTAAGTCTTACAATTGCGAGCCAGTCTTTCATATCGTGTGAATGTCATTAATTAATCCCATTATCATAATCGACTTGGAAGAAAACGATGAATTTGATCAAGTCTTCGTTAAATCTTCTTGTGCAACTTTCGCTCTAATCGTAGCCACCACTATGCGACGCGGGGCCCCCTAATCGAGAACGATGCCTTTCTTTTTCTGTTTCGGCACGTGTAATGAGTATAGACAGACTGAATGGAGTCTCCGGACTTGGCTCATCAGCTTGGCTCGTTTAGCTTACTATATAAACTGAGCTTTCGCACAGAAAGAAATCTCATCCGTTCACCACATTCCCTTACTGTTCCTATGTTTTCATAATAACAGACGAAGAACCTTTATGAGCATGTGCATATGATTGTTAAAGCTCTTGAACAATTAGGATAAGTGCAGGCAAAAATCAGCAGAAGATGTTTGATGTTTGAAGATTTTACTCCGTACGGACAAGCCATTTACATGTGTAACAACGGCGAAGCTCCATGTTATTTCACAGTTGGTCAATGTCAAGAATATCGAAGTTAGTTTCCTAACTTTTAGACCTCGACGTATAACTATAAGTTATAAATTTACAAGAGAGCGATATACAAAAGGGCACAAGGTCAAGATGTAGGGTGGTTCACGATGAGAGTCAGGTCCTGTTTGGAATTCTGAAGAACAACATCGATTTTGAATTATCCTAGGAGCACACGACCTGAACGTATCCAGCCACCATGACTTTGCTAGCGATGCAGGCCTTCCTAAAATATAATCGCCGTGACACTTTCCAACATTTCCAGACGCCTTCATCCGGCATGAGCCTATTATGCGTCTTACCATAACCCCCTTCCAGATGCGTCTGCAATAGTCCCTTCCTTGCTACCATGGGTATCACGAAATCAGAAACCCCAAAGGAAACGTCGTCGCCAACAAACATCGCTCCAACGGTGCAGTAAATCATGAGAGGGAAGCCGTCCGCAGCATCTGCGCCTGATCGGCGCGAATGTCGTAGGGAAGAGGCAATGCCTAATACTTTCGCCTAATTGGTGCTGGAAACTTCTTTTCGGGGTTGGCAGCTGCGGCCTTTTCGGGCAAAGTACGAGGCGGCTTGTCCAAATCTGGACTATGAGCGAAACCCTGGAGACGGCGTACGAGGTTGCTTGGGAATGTTAGATTCATAATTTCACACTCTCCAAGGACAAGGTCGAACTTACTCAACAGGCAGATAGGGTCTCCTCTCATTCATCACCAGATCAATCTTCTCCTTCGCACTTGCCTCATGCTCCTGGAAATGCTCCTTGATCTTCTGCTTTCCCTCCTTTGTACTCCCCTCATAGACTCTCTTCGTGCAACCTTCAAATTCACATGACCAGAGATCACCAGGGCCCTGGGGGAGATTAGTTGGTAGATCGTAGTGGACGAGTTTGACTTCGATGTATGGGTTGGGAAGGTATTCATGGTAGGGTACTTCCGAAATGGCTGCATCTGAGCGAGGTTGGTGCTTGTTGTGGTTCTGGGTGGCGGCTATGGTTGTAGCTATGGCAATTGGGGAGACATCTTCCATAGTTTCATCGTCCTGGGTTCGAGCGGCGCGGAGGCTGTTGCGACGCCCAGCGGCTTTTTTGGAAAATTTGCTGCCTTTGGGTTGGAGAATGGATTTGTGTTTGCGACCTCTCTGATTTGGCAGAGCAGGTCCATCGTCATCATCTTCGTCTACCTCATCTGAGCTGTCTGTCCCATGACCGTGTGACTTGATCGGGGTACATGGGTTCACTCGCTCTTCTGTTTGTGTCTTACTTGATGTGGCGGTTACATCCGCTGCCTGGCTTTCCATTGTTTGAGCACCTCCTGCTCCGAAGCGTAATACCCTTGATTCGATTCCCGCGAATTCAACCTGGAGCATGGTTAGGTCACATCTTCATTTACGCCTGAAAACAATACTGGGTAGTAGTGCTTATAGTAACGTAACATTGGTGCCCTCGCCCAATCATGTCCAAGCTCTTGACCTTCCAAGATTGACGTGATAAAGAATTGTCGGTGATCATCGAAGCCGTCTTGTACCTCACTTGTCCCCGTCCGGTTGAGGTAGTTTTTCCCGCTTGAGACATACTGGATATCGTTAGCATAGAGGTAAATGAGACGAAAGGCCTTCAGTATAGTAGTATACATCTTTCGCCAGACCAGTAGCGTATTTATCAAGATCTTTGATGCTCATTCTTGACGGATCTCTACGACCTCTCCTAGTCTTATCAGCCATAATGTAGAACATAGAAGCTGCCTCATTCATCTCGGCGAGAGTTTGCTGGTACAGCCCTAAGGCGTCCGTGATCTCAAACCAACCCGCTTTCCCTGCCGCCCAGAATCCAAAGGTACCGTCATCGTACTCGGCAAACGCGTATTTAGTGACATTGTAGAGCTCGATTGTTTTCATCTTGTACTTTTCATTTTTAACTAGCAGAGTCGAGTCAGCTACGTGGCCACGGTGGGAGTGGGATGGATCATATACCCAGATGGAGCTCGTCCTTGCTAATCGTCTCCAGCTGCCCTGACACTTTCACCGGATTATCTTGATGCGCTTCAAGCAAGCTCATAGTCTGGCCATTTCTCATCGAGACTATGTTGACCTTGCGCAGAGAGAATGAGGGCCACTTGTCCGTGTCCGTAATATTAGGATCTTTCGCTTCGAGGATGCTCTCTTCGGGGATAGCCATGATTGTTTCGTCCACAATTCCTTCTAATTCTGAGGTGATGAGGTCGACAAAGCTTGATGGAACGCGTGAGATGCGCGATACAAGGTGGGCGAGATGATGTAGCTGCGTCAGGTTCAGAGGACGGCTCCATCTCTTCAGGTTCAAGTTCAACACTGGTCCTGTAACATTAGCAAAGCGGGCGCTAACGGGATCGTGATATCTACCCGCGTATAACGACATGATCGACAGGGGGCTGTTGTTGTCGTTGTCTACCGTAATTTTCCCTGGTGTATGTATGTGTGCATGTAGGTAGCTAAGCTGTGAGTTGTGTACTGATTTATCAATCCGAACAGGTCTAGGGTTTGGAAACCGATTACTTCACTCATCTTTTCATCCATCATTGTCAACACTATCATTTCTGCACATGCCACCTTCATACAGCTTCAAGCCCATCATGTCCAAAATTGTGGAGGGCGTCTTCGGTAAGTTCATTCTCCGTCAAATACCGCAAGTCCATGTCAACGCCAATGGCATGTTTGGAGTCTGCATCTTGTAGCGAGGGTGTTATCCATTTTCTCCGAAATGTCCGTAAAGGAAAGGCGGCTAACACCCCAATTTCCTTTTCCCAAGCAATCAACAAGCCGCCCCACATCTCCTCCTTCCAAGTTCTCCGCGATCTTCAAACCGCCTTCAACCCCTCTACCATGTTTGCTCCTTGGCTCTCCGCCGAAGAATCTTATCGGGACTCCCTCAATCAAACCCAGCGGAATCGCCGGAAGGATAAGCGCCTCAAAGTCAAACTCGGTCATGGAGGCACCCTTGATCCAATGGCTACGGGGGTTCTTATAGTGGGTGTGGGCAAAGGGACAAAACAGCTGCGGGTGTTCTTGGAATGTACGAAGAGTTATGAGGCGACAGTGTTGTTCGGTGTGGCGACGGATACCTATGATGTAGTAGGGAAGGTGCTGAGTAAAGCACCATACTCCCATATCACAAGAGTAGGAGTGGACAAGGCGCTAGAGACATTTAGGGGAAAGATCATGCAGAGGCCACCAATATATTCCGCGCTGAGGGTACAGGGGAAGAGGTTGTATGAGTACGCGAGGGAGGGGAAGGAGGTTCCAGTGGAGATCCAGGAGAGACCTGTTGAGGTCAAGGAATTGAATATTATAGAGTGGCTGCCATCAGGCAGCCATATCTACAAGTGGCCCGCCGAAGAGCCGCCGACAGAAGAGAAGGAAGTTGCCGAGAAAGTGCTGCGTATCCGAAATATCGATGAGTCTACCGCAGCGATTACTGTGGAGACGGATGAGCTGCGGGCAGAGACTGCCAGTAGCGGAACCAAGCGGAAGAGGCTGGACGACGAGGATGATGTTTTCGTCTCAGAAAGGAATCCGGCATCGAAACGACAGCAAGAAGACTCGGAGCACTGCATGTCCGGTGGCCTACCTCCCCCAGCGAGCACTAAAACCTCAACACCAGAAGTCACAATCCCTCCATCTTCATCAAAGCTTCCGAACGAAGACTTTTCGTCGCAATCTGAGCCTGGACCACCCGCAGTCAAACTCCGCATGACCGTGACCTCCGGCTTCTACGTCCGCTCTCTAAGCCACGACATGGGCGTCGCGGTCGACTCTCTAGCTGTCATGAGTGCACTTGTCAGGACAAGGCAGGGAGAATTCGAGTTGGGCAGAAATGTATTGGAGTATGAGGACTTGATGAAAGGGGAGGAGGTATGGGGACCAAAGGTGGAGACGATGCTTGATCAGTGGAACGAGAGGAAAGTGGAGAGGGATCGTAATACTAGTTCGGACGATGGGTAAATGATGAGCGTAAATGAGGGCGGGACAAGGCTAGTGAGTGGAGTGGTCGAAGTAGGAGTGGAAGACGGAAAGAGATCATGAAAAAGGGACGTAGAAGCGGTCGACAGAAATGCAGTAGCATCTTTCGATTGGCCCAGAAGGTCCGCTTGCCAATCTCGAGGTTCATCCTTACCATAGGCTTCTAAGTCCTCCAAGAGGTTGTGGAGTCGTGCACTGACCGGGCCGTCAAGTCACCAAGTCAACGAACAGTCAGTCACTTCGTTGCTACTACAATCTGGTATAGATATTGCCTTCTCCACCTGTTGTTTCAAAAATACGTACCCTCTATCGTGAAACAAGCTTTGCAAAAGCCAAGTTGCTCGGAAACTGGGGCGCCATACAAAACGCTCACAACAACATGTACTGGTGAGCTACGCAGTCAAAAATCCCTGTTAAGAACCCCTGTTGTAGCAAGTTTAGAAGAGTAGTGTAGTTCACATTCGACCTTTAATATGGTCAACGATCGTCCAGTGTTCTGCTCTGGAAAAGCCCTCTAGACTGGCTCGAAACTCAACTCTGGAGACAAGAATACAGCAATGCACCGTTTCTAATATACCCAAAGAACACCACAATGCATCCAAGGAGATTCGTGATGCCGCACGATCCCCTTCACGGTTAGTTTCCAGCTCATCTGTGACACCTTACTCTACTTCCCGATTTGTCTGCTCCTCCTCGTCTTTACTCTCATGATTGATAAAGACGAACGACAGGAACACGATTCCAGCTCCGATCCAGTATGCTGCGCTAGAATTCTGGGCATTCAAGATCATCTGGCCGATAAGTGACAGCGGTATGGTCAAGCTGAGCCCCACAGTGACAACAAGTGGCGAGGTCAACAACATTGCATACGCCCAGCAGAGATCTGAGATGAGGGATGTAGCCGAGTTTACCAAGACTATGGTCAGTATACGTCCTGTCGGTGGTAGTTCGAACATCTCCACTCCAGTATAATGCAGGATGAGAAATCCAGGTAACAGCGTGATCACATTAAACAGCCCCACTAATCCAAAGAACAGCGTCATTTCGACTCTAGCTTCGTTTCCCATTCTTTTCTTCATAAGGGTCGTGTAAATGCCGTATAATATAGCGCTAACGAAGGCAAGTGCGTCACCGATAGCGACTTGGCCCTGGGATTTATGCGGGAAAGAACCCCGGTTTTTGTCGTTATCGCCAGATAGATCGACGCCTGAGATTAGAACGATGCCAGCTAGGGAGGCAAGGACACCGATGAATTTCTTGAGCGTGAACCTTTCCACGCTGAGCAGAGCTCCGAACACTAAAGTCCAGACGCCTGTAGGTGTTAGCTTTAATCCAGTTTGCCAGGCTCGTAATGGATTCTTACTACTAGTGGAGGTCAGTATTGTAGAGCTAGCTACGGTTGTGTATTCCAGGCAGGCCGCAGTGCCATAGTTGGCCTTGATTGAGATTAGCACTGGAAGAGCACACCTGTGGAGAAGTATGCATACAACAAACTGTCCAGTGATTAACAAACCTGATGGCCTGATTTGACGAGTTGGATTCATACCCATAGAAAACAGAACTCAAAGCTCAGCCTAGCCGTTTCCCGGAAATCCATCATTTCCTTGACCGCATTTCCATCAGCACCTGCTCGAACCCCTGAGACCGTCATTGGATGCTCTGGTGATAATTGAGCGCTCGACAACCTGCTGAGCCCCTCGACTCCATCTTCCATACTCGATTTCGGTAAAGCCCGGCACTCGCCTTCAACAATGGGGGAATACCGCGTCAGGTTGGAATACTTCCCAAGAGCTTTTCGAAAGGAGGCGTTATTAGCCAGCAAGCGTTTGATACCAACAACAGGAAGTAGAATAGTAAAGAATGACGAATTAGCATAAGTGACAAAATAAGGTTTTGAGTAGGTATTGTCTGCAAATATCGTCTGAATGAATGAGTTTTCAGTCGTGCGAACTCGTAACTCTAACACGCAACTTACACTAGCCAAAAAATTCGACGCAGTCCATAATATCACTGTAGCCAAGAGCAAGATGATTCCAAGCGTATGCCGTGCAACCCCTGCGAATGGTGGCTTCGCCAGCAATGCCACCTTGGAAAGTCTTGATTGTGGCCTGAGAGCTGAGTAAGACGTTCTACCACTTTGAGAAACGCTCCGATCGGACTCTGATTCCAGCAGGGGAATTGAGTAATCCTCTGAGAGGGCGATAGCGCTGTTCATGGCGAGCAACTACGGAAATATAGATACAAGCCGGTAGTAAGAGAAAACGCCGTGCTTGTGAAATGGCATGGATATGACTGAACTTATCCGTCGCTTTCTAATGAACAATTGTGTTTTGACATCACACATCTCTATGCCGAACAAAGATGGTCCTAATTGGAACAAGTTGCGGTTGTGGCAGACTGGCAGTGAAATGATAAGCATGGCTAGTGGTTTAGGGTATCAAATCAAGATTACAGTACAGTAAGGTATTACGAGTAACGTCGATTACACATGCACAGCAATACAGAACTTCAATTACGGGGAGTTTCACTGTTGGTCTTTGAAGGATTAGACACTATCCCTAGAAACTGTTCGTATGTGCTTGCGTTATTTCAAGTAGGAAGATTGATTTTAGCTGCACGCATAACCATATACATGTTTAGTGTTTGCCCTTGAAGGCACCTTAACTCCGGACCCGAGACATGCCCTCCCTGCAAGCCTTTGGATGTCTTGAGACTGGGAACGGGAATAATATTTGCCCTCGCTATCAACACGCACATCCGTCACTCTCCCTATCCAAATGGATGTCTATCGGATCTGAAAAATCCCCACTGTATTCTTCTGACTCCTCTTGCGCCAGTGCATTCCTGGCAATCACTGTAAAATCGGTTAGTCTGCACCACAATACCATCGTTGTCCAAGATAATGCTGGCACACCTTCAAAAGCTTGTTCGACATTCACCGCTTCCTTGGCACTAGTTTCGAAATATGGTATACCACCTTTCGACTGACAGAATGTCATTGCTTTTTTCGAAGAGATCATTCTTTTGTTCTCCTCAACATCAATTTTATTACCTAGCACGACCTTCCCAATCTTATCAGTCGTGTTTGACACTTCGCAAAGGAGGTACCCACAAAGGGGAAATTCTCAGGGTCTCGCGGACTGGCTTGTATCAGGAATTCGTCTCTCCAGCTATCCAGAGTGTCGAAACTCTTCGGAGTATTGACGTCATAGACTAGTACGCAGCAGTCGGCACCTCTGTAGAAGGCAACGCCCAGTGACTGAAACCGTTCTTGGCCCGCGGTATCCCACAACTATTTGGATGTCAGCAGCATCCACAGGTTCCAGGAACTAAGGCTTCCAACCTGCATTGTTACCAGTCGATCGTCTACCAGGACTTCTTTGGTCAGAAAGTCTGCGCCGATAGTTGCCTTGTAACTCGCACTAAATTTCTTGTTGACCTGTCGAGTAACAGGTCAGCGCGTCGAGATATTTGCATAGGCACTCATACATATTGGTTCATCAAGCTCGTCTTCCCGACTCCACTGTCGCCTAAGATGATTACCTAGAATTCGAGTTCCATTAGCTCTAGTGGGGCAACGAGTGGGACTATTCATCGGTGTGCATACTTTGAGAAGGATCTTCTTTCTCGAGGCCATTTTCCAGGAAGGCGAGATAGTAGAGATAGCTCGTTATGAAGACGAGTATCCTGTCGTCTCTATGCCTTTGACCAGCACTTAGACAGTTCTGTTTTGACTTAGACACAACAGCCTCGGCTCTGTTATGAATATATAACGTAGTCCAAGGTCGAAAGAGCAAGCGTAAGGCTTCCAACGATGAGAGACTTGATAGCAAGTTTATCGTCGTCAGTCTGTGAGAGAAATGTGTCTTTTCTGGGGTCAAAATATACTCATTGCATGCTATGATGCTGTTGAGGTACGTAAGATAGGACGAGCTTGTTTCGATCATGAGGTAGCATGTTACAGGGCGTCCCTGCTTACTGGTGATTCAGACCACGCTAATTATTCCCTGTCAATCTTACAATACAGGTTCCGATAGCAGCATATCATTGTTTGATATCAACGTCTGGCATGACAGACTATCGATATGCACCAAGGCTGAATTGGAATAGCTGTTCGTCACCACATGGGAAACATCAGTGGATGGAAACATCAGTAGATCTGGATATTACCGATGAATACAGAAGCCATGAGTTCATGGCATAAGGAGTACTTAGCTGCACTCTACGAGCGAGACAAGAAAGAAAGAGCAAATCAATATGTATTCAATAATTGTCTGTATCTATCTCAACCTTTTCGAGAATTTCGATTAACACCCTATCTCCTAGATACTAAATTAGCAGATCGAATCGCCAAATTTGATAGCACTACAGCCTCAAATACAGGCCAGGCACCAGAGGTCGAACCAACCTCGAAGCCCGCTCAGAATGCTGGAGTCGCCGGACTAAAGCCTCCATTGTCCGGGAGTTCCGAGGCTATATCGAGAATTCGACAGGATCTCTCCAAAGCCCAGCGCAGTAAAGGCGAAATGCAAGCCCAGCTGCAGCAGTTAAGCGAAGACTTGCGAGATCTCAAGGCACAATCTAAAGCTGACAGCAAACGTATCAACGAACTGACGACAGAGAGGAATGCTTTGGTCACTAGAACCAGGGACAGGGATGAGGAGCTTAGAGGGAAAGCTAAATTGCTTATGGTTAGTTCTCTCCATGGTCTTAACGGTTGGCTGGCCTCTTAAGGGGTTTACTGATTGTCTTCATAGGATGTCCAAGATGAGACTGTGGCGTTGAATTTACAGCTTCACATGGCTGAACAAGAGTCGGAGAAGCTGAAGCGAGAGAACAAGGAATTGGTAGATCGTTGGATGGCACGTATGGGCGAAGAAGCAGATGCTATGAATAACGCCTCGAAATTTTCGTGATGATTTTCAACTAATGCGGCTATCTTATTGAGCCTACAACTCCGGGTATCTTATGCAAGGAAGCAACTCCAAGACGAGTCTGGCAAGCGCTGTACAACTCCGCTCTTGAAAACCATGGCAATCTGCAAGCAGAACCGGCCTTCTTCGCTATCCACCTTTACTTCTCCTCTTTAAAGAACGATTTAAGCCGGGAACTATCTTTCTTTGCCAAATAGTAAGATCCTGGGGCATCCGTCCAGCTTACACACGCCGAATAATAGCGCTTTTCCATCACGTCCAGTACGTTACAGGCATGGTTGATATTGCGCGAGGTGATCTTGTGGCCAGCAGGCACAAACGACTTCAATGACACGATCTGGCATCCCTCTTTCAAATCTAGAAAAAGGCTGACCAGCCGGTCATTGAGTTCTGGCGTAAATGCTTGATTATTGACCATTACGACGTCAGCCTTCTTCAAAGCGTGTCCAATTGCAGCGTTCTCGAGGAAATCGCCCCTCTGCAGATTAATGTCTCCGATTGCAAGACCCCACAGCCGGCAACGTGCTTTGAATTCCTGTTCTTGGAGTTGCGCAAGGTGGCAAGCGTGCTCCATCACTTCGCACCCCCAGCTTTCACAGCCGATTTCTAGCGCAGCTTGCAGTACGACATTGCCTACGCCAGATCCTAGATCGACGAAAATTTGGTCTGACTTTATTTTGGTATCCTTCCTCAGGATGTCAGAGATGAACTTAGGAAGCAGCTCGCCATAGACATTATCCGTGCCATTCTCATATTGCCGCAGTAAACCCACACGGGGTGATACAGTGCGGGAATATGTCTGCGTCAAGATCCGCTCTATGAGCCTTAGGTCTAGGCTTTTGAGCTCATCGAGAGTTCTAGCAATAGTACCATTCCGCCTGAACTTGGTCAGAGTCTCGTTCCACTCTTTTATGGATGCCATGTAGTCATCCCCTGCCCGCCTGTTTGTTGCTCGCCTTAGTCTGATTAAGAGCCCATGGCTGTCGTTTTTCAGAGCCGAAGCCTCCGGTTCTGGTAGATAGTGATTTGTGATTACCTCTAGAATCTCTCGGATATCTTCTAGGGCGGTAAAGTCGTCCTTTTGAATCGGCTCGACCAGCTCATACCTGTCAGAATTAGCCTTGAAGATGCAGCCATTAGCCGACATCTGCGTACTTTTCTCTTTGAGACGCGGACGGATATTGCAGCAATATTTCTGTTGCGTGAGGAAACTCAGGAAAGACCGCCCTGTACTTTGTAGGCTTACTCAACGATGCAATATCAGCTGCGTGAACCATCGGAAACAATCCACCATCTTTATCGGAAAACGCCTTTCTACAGCGGACCAGCCGCTTCGTGTCCACCTCCGCATCCGTGCTCGTCCGAACACGCTTTCTCGACTCCTCGAGAGCTCCATCCATAGAGCTCTCATCGCTATCGGATTCAAGCCGTGGCTGCGCCGAGGATGGCCGTTTCCTCGACTTTTGGGCCCGCGGTCTTGAGGCTTGCTGTACAGCAACAGGTTTTTGCTTCACATTGAAAGTGCGTGGTGTAATTCGGCCGTTTCTGGGCTGCAGATTCGCATTTAAAGTCTTGCGTGTGTGTGCTGGAGCTGTCACAATCTCTTTCCTGACCTGAGCTGGTTGCGCTTTAATGGCTGTTGAGCCCTTTCTTTGGATGTGGTCAAAGAAACCCATGCCGGTCTGTTTACACGATTTAAGTACAAGCTAGATCCAAAAGAATGTGGAAAGCGTAGCTACATTGTTAGATATGTGTACGGAGTATGAGCTAGAAGAACTGAATGTGTCTTCGAGGTTTGCCCCCCTTCCGCATTATCGTTCACAATTCTCCCTCCTGTCTCTTGCCTCAGAATCTCAGACTCTACCCCGAAAAGGCTAGACACAGCCCTTAACCCCTTCGGGGTTAGGTTACATACCTACTGCACGAGCTTTCACGTCTTATCGCTAAATTTTCGGATCATACTAAAGGTAAGCAAATATTTTACAGTCATTAGATCGTCAACAACTTCTTTCGCTTTTGTTAACAAAGTTGTTCAATTTGCATTTTAATAACTTTTTACACAATGCTTTTCAAAAATTTCATACACGCAACATGTAATTTATGTGATAAAGGATTCATAATATAACATTACACAAAGTACCGGAATTTGTAAAGCTTGGTCCTTGGACCGAAGGGTGCACCCTGGTCATAATCTTCGTAGAAAAGATGTCTTCAGCTTTTTAGCGCAAAGGAATAATTTCCGACCTTGGCAACAAAGTCTTTTACTATTGGTCTACGGCTGGAACATTGAATTTGGTATTTACGGCCAACAGTCATTGGTAGAAATCTACAAAGTGATCAGCCTGCTTCTAACCCCAGGAGTCTCCAGTAACTCCATAATCGCCGGACTCCCGCTCTAGCCTACAACTTTGAT
>JAABUL010003032.1_pt1 | contig 25995 bp, 31 predicted proteins | sample 5559151 | NCBI WGS metagenome assembly JAABUL01 (sample SAMN10711876, study PRJNA513368) | rock metagenome | isolation source: Antarctica rocks | place: Antarctica: Victoria Land, Pudding Butte sud | reverse complement strand
AGACATTGTACTCCGAAGGCTTCTGTAGCACCCAACAAATGAAGATCCAGGAAGCCAAGTCTCGATGATGATCTTGAAGTAGCGTCTCCCGGAGGGAATCAAACCACATATCCGTGAAAGTTTCAGCAGCCTCGTGGAACTCATACTTGTCTATCAGGCCAACGACCTGCTTGAATACCTGTACATCTACCCGCTTGGGGACTCTTCTTGTCCAGCCATGAATGATATTCATCAGAATGTGCATTGCACCAAAATCATCTTGCAGGAGAAGAATCGTCCTCTTGTCTTTGTCACCTGTTGGCTGGCCTTCCAAGGCTTTTCCAAACACCTGAGACGCGATTGACATGTGCTTCGAAGACACTCGCAACTCAACTTCGTAGCTGCCCTGTTGTATTGATGGATTTATATCTGGCTCATGGCCATGCTCTGATGCTTCTAACCCGCCATTGTGGTCGTTATGAATGTCGTCCACAGGCAGGCCATCGGTGGAGATATCGTCAACAGGAAAGTCATCGGGAATATAGTTGTCGGTGGACAAGTTGTCGGTGGAAAAGTTGTCGGTAGGTGCAGCCGATCTGAGATGGTGGGACACTGGTGTCTGTTGCATTGCTGGGGCGTGCGGACAACCCGGGAACATTGCTTGTACTCTCGATGTTTCGTTCGGTGAAACCGCACTGCTCGTTCGTGCAAGTTACACCGAGTAAAGATCCGTGAAGGGGTATAAGCTTCCGCATATCGTGATTGGCCCTGGCAAGGTCGTTCTGTGTCCACCGGTGAGGGTTTTGGGCGAATGACATCCCGGCACCACTCAACATCATCATCTGATGTAGGAGAACAAAGGTTAAAATACATCAGGCTTGCCTCTCGAGGTTCGTATGCTTTGGCACTCACTCCAGCAGTGCCGTGAAAGCAAATGACTGTAATAACATGGACCCTAACACTTTCCTCACGTACGAAACCGCGGCGTCTTTACTTCGACCCAAAATTTCATTGGCATCCATCTCGGCTGAAGATGAGCGCTCTTGGGCAAGACAATGGACGCCGGCTTTGGGGCACTTGGTTCCGGGCAGTGTCCTTGATGAGCTATGGGACTGTTCCCTTATGCGAACCTACGACGCTGTGTCAGGTAGTCCACCCCACCACATCGATAGTCGTATGCTGGCGCGGAATGCCAGAATGCGTCTGGACGAAGAGGACACGCGGATCGAGACATTGTCAAAGCACGCCGATCACACAACTCGGGTAGACACACCGTACATATCTTTCACGAACCGTCCACAGAGTCTTCAAGAGCTAGCAAACTGGCGCGAAACAAGAAACAGGGGGGATCAATGGATCGTGGTCGTCGATCCACGTGTCCGATTCGAGCTGCGCCTACCGATCATACGATACAGTGAAGAGATGACAAATTATTCGATTGAGCCACCGTATAGAGGAGACTACTGGCGCAACCACTACTTGTGCTTATGGGAGGTTACCCCGGAAGAAGTAGTCGGCGTGTGGGACTGGGATGACTTACGACACGAAAGTAACTGGTACGAGGAGATTATCATGCCAGCCGTCAACCGGTATCGAGAGAACAGGAACTCCAACCAGCCTGAGCAAGGCAACCCGCAGCCTGATGTCTACGCCGAGAGGGATTCCTCAGACGCTTTGGACGACACAGATGATGAGCTGTACTGGAGTGACTCAGACGACAGCTACGAAAGGGTCTGCGACGAGAACTGGGCTGGGCAGGTTATGAAGATGTACGAGGATCTTAGGCTCGACTGACATTGATCAATATCTGGCGATCGCGAGAAACGGTACCTTGATTCATGATTGATGAAACTGCAGTGCGGCTAATATTTGTGCTATGTAAGCGGTTAGCGTGATGTATATGTAATGTAAGCAGCTGAAAGTGAATGTAATGTAAACCTTACATATACATAATGTAACCGGAGGTTCGTGCTCACTCAATATCGCTCATGGACTGGTCTTCCGGCCCAAGTGAATGCTCCTCTAGCTCGAATTGGCTTATGACAACACCACTCAATTGCTAGTGCTTTATACACTCCAATTGCTCGATCACACGAGAGGATAAGCTTGCTCTCGTCCAGGGAATAAGACGCCTTGCGCCACTGAATATTCGCTCGTCCTCAGCACTCATTGCCTGGCAGCTGAGTATGTCAATCGCCATCTTGGACAGCTGTGGATATGACCTCATCTGTGTGTCTTGTTGCCACCAATCGAGCGGTGGTATTGCCAGGTTGTCTCGTGGTCCACTGATAAAGCGTTCAAATTCATCGTTACTATTGCCTCTATTACTACGTCGTTGTTTGACGGTGATCTCGGATTGGTAACGCTCGAAGAAGGTCATATTGCTAGTGTCTTATTCAACAATCACTTCCTCCTTCTTATAGCGTAGCTATATCGTCCTTGCACGCTCCAAACCGGCCGTCAACCATGCTCTTGAAGTAGAAGTTTGTGCTGGCAAGCAAGCTTGCGGAGACGAAAATCGAGATGCTAAAGACGATATGGGCTTAGTAGAATGTGTTGTAGCTCCGCCGGCGGAGAACAGGCAGTGCGGTGATGACGATGACCAGAATTAGAGTGAAGGAGATCATCCCAGTAATTAGGCTTGCTGAGTGCCAGGCGCCACGTCCATGGATTGTGCCTTAGTGAAATACGCGTTGTAGACGTTGAAAGCGTCCTTAGCGCGGAGGTCTTTCGCAGCGGTCCAACTTCCGACAAATGCCTGGATTTATTTCAGTGAGATAGCAGAATCTTCGATTGGAATTTTCGTCAGCGAGACCTACAAAGTATGCAACACCATGTGCCATGACTGTTCCTACTCACGGGAATGATGACCAGGCTCAGGAGGTAATTGGCATGGTGTCCTATAAGCCCTGTAACAGCCCTGCTGACTTTCGCATTGACCCATCTCAAGCCCCAGTATTGGAGCTCTGGTGCGGCCCAGAATGCAGTGGTCACCAACGTGATGCCGACTGGCCACAAGGCCAAACCGAGTCCGCCAACGCTGATGCGTTTCTGCAAGACAGGCACTTCGCGTCGTGTGAGGTGGTGGTTACTGATGCGGAGGCATAATGGGCTGTATGCGCGGAGGAGCAGGAAGCATCCGGTGGGGGCCAGGAGAGCGTAGTAAGTCGCAATGTGTACGCGGGTCTCGTAGCCGAAGAACTGTTCGGTGCACAAAGATGCGAAGCATGGTGCGAAGGTGAGGCCAATGGTCAAGCTTGCACTGATGACCAGAACGAGCAACAGGGAGAGAATCTTTAGAAGCTGCTTCATGGCTGCGAGCGGACAGATTTGGCTCGAGGTGAACAGGGAAGAAACTGGTTCTGTCCGTCGGAAGAGGTGAGATGGCAACAAACAGCACAATGGCAGGACGATAGAGGTGTTCTTAAGAAGCCATGTTGTTTGTCGTGGTGACTGCGCGGATTCGTGTTGCTGCGGTGGGGCAATCGTTCCGTGTTGCGGTCGGGTCCACAATCATTGTGATTGAGTGCTCGCTTCACCGATCGACTTTGCCAACACTCTCGCGCAGCCTCACCTACAATATGCAATGGGCTTGAAACAAGTGGGACAAAACTGCTTGCAGTGAACCACAACGGGTGAGAACCACTATGGCAAACCCGCTGATCTGAGAATCTAGTAGCAGAGCGGGACAAGCTCACCGCAGAGAGGGTGAACTTTGCTGTCGCATTGTTCTCCTGCAGCCCTAAATCTTCCAACTCTTAGGTCAAGCGAACGTAACATGCTCGACATCGTTGCTATGAAAGAAAGCAAGCCCATTCATGCAGCTCAGCGCCGACAAAGTCTTTCTACGCTGAGTCTTGACCCTCATGGAAACGCATTTGTCGAGGCAGTTGGCAGCAAAACCTCCAGACTGCCATGCATTGAACGCCCACGTATTCCACGTAGTGTCATCCGGCTCGGGGACGAAGATGCCGGCACACTCACGCATTCGCGAACAGCCGATACGAAGATCGCGATCTTGGTCAATAGGTTTCACGCATCCCATGGCATCCAGTTAAGAGCACGCCGATGACCCACCGTGCCGTCTGCGCTATTGTCTGTAGTCGTGGAGCTTGTCGGCAAGCCCTTTCTGCCGACGTCTCAAGCCTGCACACGAGGTAAACAATCTCTTGCGCTGCCCATCTCTGACAAGAAAGCCACTCCGGGTGCGGCGGATTCATTTGACGGTATGGAAAGCATTTTGTGCGGAGCAGGCGCTGGCGTTGCAACCCCCAAACCAACACTCTGAACGCCGTCGATGGGAAAACAGACCTCGGAGCGTCGACAGCTTTCAAGAAATGACAGCTGTTTGGACTCAACTGGGAGGTTGCGGCCTGTAGACTTGTGTAACTCATCTATCGCATGACTTGGACGTCAAGTGCCCTGTCCGTGCCGCCGGTTTGCGGTGATCTAAGCCTCTATCATAAGCACAAGCATTCGCAGCAATGGCAAGCCTATCCCAAGAATGTTTGAGGTGACGTCTAGATGTCGGCAAATATCCTCGCTGACATCGGCATGCAGCCGGCGCCTCCGTCTTGAAGGATAAGGCCGTACATCCCGATGACTTCGAGCATTCGCTTGCACGAAGCTTTGTACCGTTGCAAATCAGTATGCTAGTACGCGGACAGCAAAACAGTGGCTTCCTGGCGGAGGAAGCTCGCGGAGACACAGAACTGCTCAGGATTTTCTTCGTATGCGCTGGATCCCTGGGGCCGTAAGTCAGAGGAAAAATGAGGTCGGTTTTGGTGCCAGCAACGTATCTCCTCTCGGACCACCCAAGCTCTCTTCCACCAAGGATCATCGTCAGACGTCTAGAAACACGGATGACCCTCTCAGCAGTCTCATGGCAGATATGTGGTTGGATCGTGCAGTGGCCAGTACCAGTTCTCCGTCCATCAGACGTACCATCAAGTCCCACTCAAGTAGACCCATCGTTCTACAGAGATGCTCTATCCGCATGTCCCGAACGTGTGCGATGCAGAATGCTCGGAAACGTGTCGATTGACTCGGTGTGCAGCGCAGAGGCAAACAAACCACGCAACGTGGGGTCTGGGTTGGATACAGCTGCTTAGCTGCGCGATCTTACCTGTCCAGTGTCACTCTCCAATGGCACGAAATCATCCAGTCTGCCAAAATATCGTTCTATCCTGCAAGTCCGCTGCATCCAGGGCGTCGTTCAAGTACAGGCTGAATGCTCATTTGATACGACCCATGATATCACGAAAAATCTTTTTGCCCGACCGTAACTTCTGCTGGCGATCCATCAGAAAGTCTCTCTTGCGTCTTACGGACGGGGGCTCTGATGCGACCTTCAAAACGTCATCGTCTGAAAGGTTATTCACGTCGAGAGGCGAGAATATTTTGTCCAAGCCGCGAACCATATGTCGTTCGCCGACCTGCGCGGTCACGTTCGCAACAAAAGTCTTTTGTTGGTCCTGCAACAACGTCAGCCTTAGGATCTTACAAGACGAGATCTGACCGTACCTTGTACATTGATAACAAACAATCAAGCGCCTCCTCACAGCTATATCTCTCCATGTCCCGGTCCACTTGGCTCTGAAAGTGGTCGATCGCAGTAGCGACGTCAACCGAAGCAAATATATGATTGCTACTGCATCCAGGCATGCGTTCTTGATGGGTGCCTGCTTCGATAGACTTCGTGAGATCGTTTTGCATACGCTGGGTGCGAGCCTTTTGGACGTTGTCGGTGTAGTAATGGTTGTATGTCGCTGGAAAGTCCCGTTTATCGTCCAGGATCCTGTCGAGTTCTTTGATCGCCTGCTCTCTCCGCGTTTGAAGGCTCTCCTTGATCTTCAGCCCCGTCAGACGAGATCGCACGTCTTGCGGGCATGCTTCTTCTAACAGCGTGGTTGTGAACATGGTGCATATCTCGGAGACTTGGTCGACGTGATCCGCAGCGAAGTGCTCCCATTTGGAAGAGAGCTCCCAGAAGAGCTCACCGATAATGAGCGGATTGTAGTTCCCAACTGGTTCCTTGCCGCGCGATCTCACGAGGACACGCGACACCCACTTGATGGCTTCTTCGTGCGACAAGCGTGCGGGCAATCCGTCTGACGAGCTGGTTTCCCAAGTATCAAGTGGCCGCGCTTCGATAGAGATGAAGTGTTTCGGCCCTTTTCGCCGAATATCTTCAGCAAAATTTCGATTCACTAGTTGGACCGCCGCTCGGAAGCGCCTCACAGACGCGGGCGAATCGACGTCGAAGGTCAAGTCCGGTTGATTTTGAAAGTATGCGCTCCCGTAATGTCCGTCCACGGCAGCTCTGGTGATCTCCAAACACTGCAGACTGAGAGAGGTCAAGTAATTCCGGCATTCGATTGCCGACGCACGTGAAGCGCCGAGTTTGCCAAGCTGGGCTTCCGTTTCCGCAAGTGCAACATCGAGGTCTCGTCGAAGATTGGGCAGTTCTCGCTTCACGTGATCGAACAAAAGGCTGCTGAAACGCACACGGAGACTCTCGATTCCGCAACAGTCCGAGGGAAGGACCTGAAAATTGACGTCCGGAAGAACCTTGCTTCGGAGTCGTTCCGCTCTTCGATGGAGAAGTGCGACTCCTCAAACTTGCGATTTTTCACGACGTGCCATCCGAGCTTGAAAAACACGTCCTCGTTCCGAGCAAGGGCGATGAATGCCTCTTCTGTACCAGAGCCCGCTGAAAGCCGGTCGGGTTTCGTGATGATGCCCAGAGTACGATTGCCCTCGGGGTCGACCTCACGGACTTTCGTCAGAACCGGCTGGTTGGCGTAGTCGTCTGTCGCCTGAATGACAGCGAGACAGATGGTGCGGCGTTGTTTGATATAGAAGTCCGTAATTTCGGCCACCATCTCTTTATCTTCCTTCGTCACGCCCTTGGTCTCGTTCTGGATCAAACCAGGGACATCCACGACGGTCAGTTGAGGACGGGTCGGGCCCTCAATTTCAAAGCTCAATACATCTTTGGCAAAAGCCCGAGTCGTCGAAGCCGAAAGGCAGTCGTGGATATTAGAGCTGATTCCCATGACAGCAGCGGCTTTGGAAATTATGGTCGGCAGTTCGCTGAAATCTGCAATGGTCTCGGAGAAGGCGGAGATGGTGCCTTTTTCAGCGGCACCTCGACTCTCGTCCGGGATAATGCTCAGACGTAGAGAGTCGATGGCAGCCCGGCGAAGCGTGATCTCTGTGGCGAAACGTGTGCAGAGGTTGTCGTTCCGAGGAAAAGGGACTTCCGTCAGAGCTTCCAGAACAGAACTCTTGCCGGAGGATTGATTCTCACAGACGACGATCTGGGGGAGAGGCAGAACTGCCTCGAGCCCACATTTACGGATTTGAGCGACGGTGTCGAGGACCAGCCTCTGCTCATCTGACTGAAAGTCTTCTAGAGACTCTGTAAGGTGGACTGTAGGTCTGGATGTTGGAAGAACAACCTTTGGTTCGGGTTTGGTGTCGGACATATTGAGGCTATTATGTGCTCGGTGACGGTGGTATAGAGGGGGAAATCGAAGTCAATGGCAGCCTATTGATGTTATATGGGGACTTGCGAGCGATGGTACACTCAGCAGTGCATGCAACTCAACTGAAACACTTTGGAGCGGTGAGAAAGGTTTGCATGGAGGGGACGCTGCGCATGGGCCTGCATGTCGTATGAAGACAATACTCGAGGTCCGGGACTTCCTTCTGGAGCATGCAGAGTGGTGCGGATCCGGCGGAGCAACCGTCAAAACGGCGAAGACAAGGAGGTGCGAGGCTGGTGTAGGGCGAGTGCATGAGATCGAGCAACATCGGGTGTAGGAAGTAGGCGTTGGGCGCCTGGAAATCATCGAAAGACCGGTCGCGAAGAGGGTTAACGCAGGTAATATCCTAGTACGCCATCCGAAAAAGCCGTCGCGGTTGCACTGGATGGCTGCTGACCAAGTCGAGAGCGCAAGAGACGCGTCATCAAGCACGACGTGGCCGTCACTGAAAGGTCTGTTGAAATTGTGAGCGAGATCGATATCCGCTTCGCCCAAGATTTGAATGGGTGCAAGTACAGCTGTCTGTAGAGCGAACCGACCAAGACGAGCTTTCCTGTCAAGTTGACTGGCTCATCTGAATAGAGTTCAGGCTAATTTGCAGGACGGCAATTTAGCGCGCCAAGAATGACGAGGCATCAACCGTGGCAGACGTCGGCCTTGAGATCTGCCGGCCTTGAGCTCTGCGGAGTACTATCTAAGACCATTCTTGCAGGTATTAGTGGCTGAAGGCTGTCTAATGGTGCCTCCGCCGATAGGAGCGTGGAATAATGCTCTTTTGTTATTGACAAATCTGTGGCATCATGTCATGAGGTTCATAACCTTTCCAGTGAAGAGCTTGCACGAAAACTTCGAGATTCTCCTCCACCCACAACCATAGAGTAGGGGCAAGGTGAAATTTGGGGCGGGTATGTCATATGGGCTACGATCTGTAACGATCTGCCGATTCTAGATTGGATCGAAACATCTCGCTGAAGCTATTACTCAACAAGCCGGCTTGCGCATTAGCAAGCTCAATCGAATGCATCTCTCTTTTACCTTAGCGGCAGATCGATATAGTGGTGACCTTGCAATCGAAACCTTTTCCTCCAGTCCAACGCGACGTAACCCTTGTCATCGATGTTGTTTTCAGTATTCTCGATTCACGATGCCAGCCAATCAAGTAAGGTATCGAACGGCGTGGTCGATGTACCCCGAGTGTCATGATCGTGTTGCAAGCCTTCTTGAAGACAACTGCCTTACCTTTGCTTCCATGGCAACGATGAATTTTGAAGCAGCATGGAAGATAGGACACCACCAGAATGAGCCGCTTTCGATATGATATTCCTGCTCCCTATATTAAGATCGCTGTCCGCCTGTTGGACATGATACTACTACTTACTTGGTACCCCACAACGATCGTCCTTCCATAGATCTCGCTTAGGAAATCTGTGGTGATCATCACGTGCAGCGGTCTCACCTGGTGTACTCACCTCTACCCTGGCGTCCTGAATGTGCGCAAGACGTGATAGTCTCCCTGAAGTCTGTGTTTCACGATACTTGGGTTCCTACACTGTTCGTACATCCATTGACACAATAAATTGGACCACAACACAAGAAGTTGCAGAGCAAACTCTGAGATTACCGAACGCATGGCCGGCATATGCTATCAGTATGAGGAAAACGGTCATTGCGCTTATGGAGAGCGTTGCAAGTTCCGACATGTGAGAAGGAAGGCAAGTACCGAAGCCCCTGCGCTGCTGCTTCCTTTCTGACGACATCACAGCATATAGGAGCCCGAAGCAGCCAACACGGCGGTACAACTCAATTGAAACAGAATGATCTGTATCCTCGAAACGAAATAATGGCAACTTTCTTCGCTCGCTACCCTTCATTCGGACATGAGCCTCTCCAGTCCTCATCGACAGAGTTTTATCGCATGTGCGACTTTTTCGGCTGGGAGCGTGATGATGATGAGCGAAGGTATGCTCACGATGGCTTCAAAACGGCACTGGTCCGGCAATTCAATGCCATATATGGTACAGATGCGAGCGATATCAAGAGTTGGGTAGGTCTCTGCACTGTGCTTGGAGTGAAGCCACTACCAGGTACGCTGCTGGAAGCAACGAAGGTATCAAATTCGTACTCGACGACTCGAATCGGAATGCATACGACCACTGACAACGTCTCCTCCACAGATCTTGAAAGGCAAATTCGTCAACCTGGTCGATTTGATTGATCGACACAATTCAGGGGGAGAGGTTATTCAATTCAGCACGTTGCAAGAGTTGCAAGACTATACTATTGCGAACGGGAAATTCTTTCCGAAGCAATCTGCATACGCTGGTGGTATTCTGAAGTTTCTGCTTCGCGACATACTAGGTTAGTGCAGTGAACCAGGCATCTATGCGAGCCAAAGCATCCAGTGGCAATTTCTTCCCAAATCATACTTTACCTGGCCGTAAGATACCCAACTGGCAGAGAGGGTACCATGGGATGCCCACATATGAGGCGCTAGGAGCGCTGCCACACTACTACCATGAGCTTTGCATCGACTGTTAATTCGGTAAATAGCGAGATCAAGGCTTGCAACGCACGTTGCAAGTCTTTTGGGACGAGAACAGAGCCCGATGATGGGTTGAACTTTCGTCGAGAGGAGCGGAGAGTTTACTAGCGGAAACGCCGCTTGCACTAACTGGACCTGTTTGCGAGCGTTCAATTTTCAGAATGCTGGTTTCTGCACTCTGCAGTACATAGTGTCACCAATAGTGTAGTTTCGAGTGACGGCCCTTCGCCGGCATTCTCGCAGGAGACCTCCAAATCTGGCTGTAGTAACTCCGGCAGTCTCGCCCGATGAGCCATGCATCCGTCATGGAAAAACGTCCAAGTGGGAAATTTTTGCGAAGTGCGTTCGCACGTTTGAGCCAGCGAGGCATGCGTCTGCGAGATGCAAGTCGCCAGTCATGTCGCCACAGCGAATCTACGTACGATTGTCTCTTCGGTAAAAGCAGCCTCTCCTGCTTGATATAATTCGTGAGGACGTGACATACCGAAAAGATGAACTGTTGCCTGGGAGTCAGCTATACCTGCTTTAACTTACAGGAAAGGCTATTACGGGCAGGAAATGATTTTGCTGGGAGATAAGATTTGCTCTCTTAGGAAGCATCCTTACCATCTCTTTCCGATTGAGATTCGGGTACTATGATAGCAGCGTTCGTGCTGGAATGTTCCTTTGCGCTGGCGATCGTCTTGTGTTTTCGCTCGCGGGGAGTGAAGCGAGGCATGCTCAATCGCGATCTATTGGCATTTGTCTTGCAATCTCATCCACATTATAAAGTGCAATCTGCCCGCCGTGAACCTTTTTGCTGATCGGCGACCGTCGCGGACCGAGCCTTAGCCTATCAAACTAGCGGCCGGGCCGCTCTTCTTTCCTTGCCGAACTCTATTCGATACCGTCCCAACCTTTCGAGAGATTGCCCAAGGCAAGAATTACACGGCAGAATCGCATAGAAGTTGACGGACGGAGCAACTGGTGCGGAAGACAGGATCGTCATAGCCGCCCACAAATCCGCTTCAGAGATCATCAATGACTCCCGTACAACGGCCACATCCATGTCCTTTTCGGACAAACTCCTCATCACCATCACCTCCTCAGTATCTTCAGGAAAACTAACCCATTGGATCCATGTTCCTCTTTCCGGCTCGTCCGCGGACACCATGAATGTCAGCTTCAACACCGTTTCCAACGCCTCAAATGAGAATGCGCTGCTTCCGCGCCCTGATCTGACTGCTACCACTGTTCTAGGAGGCACGAAGCGGGAAGACGAGGTCGTAGGACAGACGCTCGCAACGACGCTCGCGAGTGCGATTCTGGTGAAACGACCGAGTGAGGAAAGGTTGTTGCTTCTGGGGCTCGGTTTGCAAAGAATGGGTGAGCTGGATGGAGAATGGTTTGAGAGTGTAGTTGGTCTATGCTTGGAGGTGTTGTGAAAGGAAGGACCGCCATTAAAAGCGTAGTTGGGCGTGCTTTCCGCGGAACATTATCCTCGCCGAAATTGCTCTGGGCCTTGAGCCGACGCTCCAGCTCATCGACAGATTCGAATGTTCGACCGATATCTAGGACGACCGGGCTCCCCAAAGATTGACGACAATGCGCCTACCGCACTGGCGGTGCCGATGTTCCGAATGCTGGGTGGCCTCGCTACCCACGGCACTCACAGTTTGCATTGCACCGATGCGCTTCCTGTCGAGCTAGATGTCCATGTCGACGCCAGCCGCGCATCTTGACACTTACATACGGAGTTTCATCCCCCCATCACCTCTGAGGCAGAGGGCATAACCTGTCCCGGCAAAGTCCACGTACATTGCGTTGCGGAGAGATACTTACAATCCAGGTGATCGGGGCGATGACCGCGAATGAAATATCGTTAAGCATCGGACGATGTCCTGAGGGACAGACTAACAACAAAAAGGTGCGCCTATGACAATGATCTTCAAAATTGGTCTCCTCGTAGTGCGTAGGGGCAGATTCGTTCGCTCTGAATAACAGAAGCCGACCATCTCGTCAAATATGATGTGTCTTGCGCAGTCTATCACCACCCTATCTCGCAGGTGCTTGTTGCTCACGGCGGTCCGTCTACCTGCGCAGCGTCTGGCCAGCTCAGACAAGTTCCGGACCTGTTCCTGGTATACATCTCGAATGACAGCTTGGCTTGCGCTATCGCTTCTGGATTATCTATAGTCCCTGCCCGAAGGAGACTCAACCCGGGCAAATGTTCGGCTTTGATGACCATGACACACGCACATCTCTTGCAGCTTGTGTATTGCAGAGATTTTGCAGAGTCGCCCTCGCGTTCGAAGGTATGATCCTCGCCGGTCAACGTCCTGACCTATGTTGCGCCATTTGAGATTTTTACGATCACGAATCGAGGCGTTGAGGGCCAAACCTTATCTTCTGCATAGATGATGTGGAACGCGCCATGAAGACTTGCATTCTTCCGACATGGGACGCAGTGACATACAGCTTGCTCCGGGTATCAGTTCGCGTCTTATGTATTGTGACGGCTTCATGTCAGTTACAGTTTGTACGGGATCGCCATCGCATTCATAGGTCCAATCACCACACATGCAGCTACCGCCAATCATTCTTCAACTCAGTCGACTATAGAATAGTATGTATATAATCGATACGACAGGCAAAGCAACAAACAATATCGGGCGCTTTCGCTTCGAATAGGAACTTGGGAAGTAGGCCACCCGTGGGAAGTCATCAATCTCAGCCCTGCACCTTTCACGCTATTCCTGATCATACCGGTTCCCTCCTCTTCGGCCTTACACCCGCTCACGCGTAAATGGCCTTTCCACCATGTATGTCAGCCGCGTATCTACCACACTTCCCTCCGGTGGTCTCTGCTAGCGACTTACGAATTACTTTAGATAGGTGCTTGCGCGGACGGAAGAAGGTATCCCATATTTGTGTTCTATCTGCAGCGGCGACGTGGTTCGGCTTGTCTAATCGTGGCGACAAGTTGACTTACACGCACCTATGTCAAGAGGATCGGGGAGAGTGAACGCAGTCGTATGCTTTAGCTTGTCTACGACTACTTGCCTCTTCTCGACAACGAAAGACCAATCAACTAAAGGGAGTTCATTCCTATGACCCGAAGCTTCACTTTATCATTAACCGCCCAAGCCGCTGTTGACCAGAATCTCGCCGATAGAAGATCTCCACGCATCCACACGGTTGACTGCCGACCCAGCCACCACTTCCTTCAAATCCTTCGACTGGGTTTCGTCCCAAACTTTAAAGATATCATCAGTGAACTCCTCCAGTCCCATCGGAGTTAACTTAGCGACTTTGTCCTTGTGCTCAGCGCCCAACTCCGTGCCGCCCACGAATGGAGGGACCAGCTCCAAAACGTTGACGTTAGTGCCTTTCAATGCCTGACGGATGCCAACGGGGTAAGCATGGATCGCGGCTTTCGCTGGACAGTAGATTGGAAATAGACTGCCGACTGGCACGAAGCCCAGACCAGAGCTCGTGATCATGAAGTTGGTTTCGGTCGATTGCTTCAACAGGCGTGGAATGAAGTGGCGGGCCAGGATCATCGGAGCCGTGACATTGACAACGATCTCTTCTGAAACTTTCTCATGCGTAGTCGTAGAAACATCCTTGATGTCTGAGCTATACTGGATCCCTAAATTTTCCCAGACTGTATCAACATCGGGAAAGCGAGAAAAGATTGTGTCCACGTGGCTAGGCAATGTACGTAGGTTTCCTATATCCATGGCGTAGACGTCGACCCCGATCAAAGACTCCTGCAGCTCCTTCAGTTTTTGCTCGCGACGGCCAGTGACGATGACGCTTTTGCCCATCTTGTGGAATCGCTTGACGAAGCTCTCACCAACATCGGAGGTGCCTCCAATGACGAGGATTCTGTTCATTGAAGCTGACCTGACTGCTTATTGTTGCCCGACTTGAAGAGGTTCCCCTGATCTGAAATCTTCTTACTCGTGTCAAGAGAGGATTGAATGCTGAGGTTGTGTTGAATTAGATCCATATCTTGTGGTCCGGCCGCCTGTTATATACCTTCATAGTGATCGAATTGATCGACCTGGATGGTCACAACTGGGTCATATGTGGTTCTTCGGATCATCTCGCCACGCTGTTTATTGATTATTGACGGACCTAGCTTCGACTTTGAACTTGTTTGATCCGGTTATACTGGCAAAGATGCCTCGGACTTTTGTCGTAGACATTGGATACGTCGTAGATATGGCTCTGGAACCGCTGAAATATCGTTGTATGATTGGCTCAGTAGGTCCACATCGAGAGTGAAGAAATGGTGACTCAATTCCGATTAGATCCAGGACTCGCCAATGGGCCCCGGACTTAGTGGGAAAGCTTACCTCCGGGGACTCCATCCTATTCGAGTGGTGCGTAGCGGCGTAGGTCAAAGATTAATGATGCTCGACGCAGGAACTGTCAAACATGCAAGGACCCCGTGACTGCATCCATACCCTCGCACCAGGGCCGGTTGAAAGTCGGTGAGCTTGTCTGGCCATACAGCAAACGCTGACATTGAAGATCTAATACCGTATCTCCCTGACAATATCTGGGGAATTCAAGAACCCACACCTCACCTTCAACTTTTCCTCCGTTATAGCCTTTCTTGCCCAAGAATTGCTTCCTGAGGTACCTGAGCATCCTTTTTTCGGTCCGCCAATAACATAGACCCCATAATTGTCATCACTGAACTCTGCCGGCAGCCACCCAGGAAGAGTATTGTGGCCTTCTAGTGAAGGATGACCGAGGGCCGCAAAGGTTGCCCACGACCGGCTTTCCTGATCCCGAAGCAGAAAATCCTCGGCGCTCGGATTATAGGGGAGCCCTGGGATATCGAACTTGGATAGGTTTCCAAACACGTACAACAGCTCGCTTGTGTGGACCACGCCCTCATCATAGAGCCCAAAATGCTCCAAGATCGGGCTAAACATCGTTTGGTTCTGGTCGTAGAAGTAGACTTCGTTGCCCGCTTCTCTGAGGGCTTTTCCATACAGCAGGGGCTGGCAGGTGAACAAGATATCACGGAAAATGCGTCCGCAGCGGTAGACTTCAGCCGCGAGCTCGACCCTCCCGTTTGGGTCGTGGCTTGCGGTGAAATTTGATGGTGGATATAGCGAGAGGAGCTCGCGAACATGTGATTCCGTCATCTCCGGTAAATATTGGCTTATGAAAGTGTATGTGTCATTCGGCGTCTTGATGCTCGGGGGTGTGAAAAGAAGCGCATCGTCGTCGCACCAGCCCATCATAGTGCTTATGTTGCCGAATCTGTGCTCAGCTATCAGCGTAGACGGCGCAGCAGGAAGAAACCCTCCTACCCCATCTACGACCGGAAGCCATATGTCACCGACATTAGCGGAGGATGCGGTATCGAGCTGAGCCTTTAGCAGTTCCTGCATCGGTAATTTTCTCAAGCACTCAACAGTCGCCTCCGAGTCAATACCCGTATTATTACAACCTGTAGCTTTCCAAACAGCGGCCATGGCTTCTCGTGTGAAGTTTCCGGTGATACCAGGCTCCAGTGCTTGGCTTTCACAAATGGCTTGTTGGAAAGGATAGGATCTTGTTGCACCAAAGGCCATGATCTGCATACCGACAGCGAGACCGCCAGATGATTGCCCATGTATTGTAATCCTGGATGGGTCTCCTCCGAAGGCGGCGATGTTCTCAGATACCCAGTCCAAAGCCAGTCGTTGGTCCCGTAAAGCCGCGTTCTCGGATCCTGCTTGTCTGAGCGCCGCAGACTGCGCAAAGCCAAAGACTGAAGTGAGTTTAGTATGTATCGGAAAAACAAACAACATCTTCTTACCTCCGAGCCGATAGTTTATCTCTACAGCCATCACAGGGTATCCGTTGGACACTGATTGCAATATAAGCCCACCGGGTTGATAGAGAACATTGTCTTTGAACCCGCTGGTGAAGCCTCCTACTGTCCATATTAGCTCCTCTTCCAATAGCATTGCTCGATCCTCGTCGCTCGGTAGAGTACATCGGCTCGGTCTAACACGTTTCTGTACAGCTGAAAACACGTACCGCCATATATGAATACCAAGGCAGGTAGCTTATCGCCAGCCTGGGTCCCGTTTGGCCTCCAGACATTCAACCTTAGACAGTCTTCCGAGATGTGATCAACTTGAGATGTAAATCGCGATAGGCCATGTTGTTCCTTGGCCAGTTCCTGAGAGCATGCCGGTCCAGGGTTGCTAGCGGAGATAGTACTGCGTTCTACAGGCGTGTATGGCTGAGGAGGCTTGAAGCGGTTATCGCCACCGGCGTCCTGCGCAAAGCGGATGCCGAGGAAACCTTCTACTTGGTTGGCATTGATGCCGTGGTACGTAACACCCGAGCCGTGGCAGTTCTCTGCGATTGGTGTTGTATATCCCAGCGCAGCCCAAAAGAGAAGAGCGAATACTCGCTGCATTGTGAATCCACAAGCTTACCAGGAGATATCGGAGTACAAGGGACACGGTATGTGATGTAGAAGATATTTGTTCAATACTTACATATGTGAGCGAGCGCAATAAGTCGCACTACTTCCTTCTTTTGCATTGTACGGGCGTAGTGGCGGTGGTTTGTAAAGGGAACTTTGCGCGAACGTTCGCAAGAGTTGCCACTTTCGGCTGGAACTAGAAGCCCGAGATCAAGCTCAGCAACTGGAATTGTCAGAGCACAGTGGCGGGACCATGACGAGCCGCTGAAGTAGTGCCGTCCTTATTAGAATGGTTTGGTCGATGCCGGTCTCACTAGCCGTCAAGACTGGAGAACTCCTGACTCCTCCGAGACATCGGCCCATTAATGCTCCGAAAATCGAGTCCAAGCAGTTGATGATAGACACGTTTCAATTTTCGCGAGTCAAATAACTCTCCGTTCTCTGCACTTTGCAAACATTCAGCCAGCATCATTCGCCTGTGTCGCAACGACGCTGTCAATTATGCTGTCCAGGCCAACGTGAAAAGATCTAACGGGACGCTCCCTATATTTGTCCATCGACGTGGAAGGGTCAGTCTTCAGCTTCTTGAACGAACGCACGCTTGCTGGCCGATGTCCTCCCGAGACGTGTGATTGCTTTGCGCTGAGTGGACGAACTGTCGCGCGATGAGGTAACGTCTCCCGCTCTCACGAAAAGGTGGCAAGACAGGCTAACGGCAAAGTCACTCTGAGTATGGTACGGACGGAGGGAAGGGCTCGTACTGGCAGGTTTTCTCTCCAGTCTTGCAAAACGATGGGCAGACGTCTCACGGTTATTTGCCATCGTCGGATCTCCCTGCTCCTGGTCTTCATTTGTGCGACAGTGCGTGGAGCAAGACGCTAAGAGTTCGAGAGACGCCTCTTTCGAATATTGTCCATCACGGAGTCGAGGGGATGCAAACGTACGAGAGGTGTAACATCTGGGTTACAAAATACGCGAACTACCGTAGAAGCCGGTTACAGCTGGCTTGAAACATCTCAAAGTCCCCAGGATCTGAGGGAACCCCCGGAAGGACTACAAGCATCCTCAGCACGCTACGAAAACATCAGTGCGAATGACACAATTCTTATGCAGCTCTTTCCAGAAATCTAGAGGTATGTAGTTCGAGCCGTTAAAGGACTTGTGGCTGACTCGAGAGCACCTATGAGCGACGGCAAATAAGCCAGCAGCATCCCGCCGGTCTTGCGGTGGCACAAGAGTTCTCCAGTGGAGACATTGCCGGTGCGATGTCTTCGCCGAACACCCTTATCGCCACCGCGCAAAACATTGACTCACAAAGTCTAGACAGGAATACTGCGAAAGAGAGTCACTGGGCAGATCAAAAAGAGAGACTTCGATGTTGGGAGCACGGTTGCGAGAATTTTCCAGCCGCACGAACCTTGTACGGCATCAGAAGGAAAAATCAAGCGCGCGGGAATCTTATTCTTGCTGGAACTGTGGAGCAGTGTTTAGCCGGACAACAGCTCGCAACAATCACCTTGCAAATTATAGCTGTAAAAGAATTCGGCGGCACTCGAACGGTAGGGAAAGACCGGGGTTTCGGCCAAGGTCTAGGTAGAACTGTTACAATAATGGTGGTTGAGCGGGTTTCCTTTACATTCATCTTTTGAAGCAATGAATACCGATGTCATTCTGACAAGACTTCTACTGTCAGAAGCTGTGCGTTTGTGGTCTGCTTTATTGTCAAACTTGTCCACAAGCCATCCGAATAGCCAGCCCTTGCTTGATCTGCTTACGAGCTTCAAGCAATTCAAGCTGTACTTAGCGGCAAGCAATTCGATCCAGACTGTTCGGATTGCTTGATTGATTGTGAGCCCTTGAAGGTTTTGTTCGCTAGAGGCAGTTCTAATGAATTGATTTTGTAGGGTTAGGGTTGGGCGAGGCGTCATGCCTTACGGGAAGAACTTCGTGCTGCACAACCAGAGTCGACGGAAATCTGAAAACCACAGTCGAAGAGTCGAATTTCCGTTTCTCGTTGATAGCTCGCGCAGCAAAATTAGAGTTGCACGCAGGCAATGCTGGATAGAAGTGTGCGTTATGACGTCTCCAGCGACTCACCAAAAGGGCTACCGCATTGCTTCCATTTCCTGTTGTTCGCAACAGGAAGCCTCGGCGTCCATCTGCTTCTAACGACACCGCCGCTGGAAACACGCCTGCTTGGCCTCCTCCTCGAACGGCAACATCCTCTCACCGTCCTTGTACATATCGGCGACCGCGGGTGCGAACCCCAAAAACCGGTGCCAACGCTTGCTAAAATCCCGGAACCGTGCCCTTTTATCCGCCGTGGCTGCGAACATCTCCATGATATTGCGGGCGTATATCAAACCGGCGATGTGCGGCGAATGCGTGGCCTGCTCGTCCGCGGTGTCGTCGTCGATATCCTCCAATCGGTACTCAATGCTCTCCTCGTCCTCGTCCTGCTGGAACGCGGCCGAACTGCGCAACCACTTCCTGCTTATGGCGATGGCAATCTCTCGATACGCCGCGACGTTGATTGACTGGCCCAACCCGTGCTCGCTGGCCTGCTGCAATTCCCTCTTCATCCGATCCGTCGTGCACTGCTTGCCGTCGGGATCGGATGGCCACATGTATCGGACAACAACTCCTTCTGCCACACCAACGCCTCGATGCGCTCGATAAACGGCAACGCCAACCACAAATACCACACCAACAATTCCCCGACCTCCGGCAGCAAATATCGGTGGACAATCTTGACGTCTCCTGTGATCTCGATGCCTTTGTGGTGCTTTGTGACGAATACGACCTCCCCGTCATCGATGAACAAATTGCGGTGCCCACCCGCAGCGGTGTTGCGGTGCCGGACGCTCAATACCTTCGTGCCTCTTGCGGGTTGTCCGCCTGTGATGTGCATCAACACTAATAACAACCCGCGGAACCGTGCGATTTGCCGCATCCAATCCTGGATCCTCTCCCGGTCCTACGCTTGGTCGTTGCCCTCCCGCACGAATCGATCCTGCAACTCTTCCTTGCTGCGGATTCGCTCGTACAACCACCCCATCCCTGCTACGGGCAACCGTGATCGCTGGTCGTCCATGAAATTCCATCCGACCTCGCCATTGGTCGAATCGTCGTGTAATACATCCCACGGAACGGCGGGCAACTCGTGGGCGTGCTCGACGAACAACACATCCTCCAACAACGCCTGCCTTGTCTTCGCTACTAACGCTTGCACCATTCCACGGAACTCGTCCATGGTGAACCGGATGTTCTTGTACTCTAACGTCTGCTTATCCTTCCAATTGGCATGACCGACGGCGGTGGTATTGTAATGGATCTTCAACCCGTATGTCCGCAAATCCAACAACCACTGGATCGGGCTGGCGGTGTCGCAGGCCATGAAACTGCGTACCTTCGTGCGGACCCAATCGAAACTGGTCGTCGGTCGCTGTATTGGCGGTGGCTGCGGACGTGTTGTCTTCTGCTGCTTACGCTGTCGATCCTGCGGACTACGCTGCGTCCTGGACTGCAACGTCTCCCGGATCTCGCTCTCTGGACTTGACTGCCTGCTTGCTGGCCGACTCGCCTGCGACTGGAACGGCGAATACGTGTCGATGGACATCCTTGTAGGGCTGCCACTCCTATTACGTTGCGTGCTGCCATTCCGACGGCATTGCGGACTTCTACACCGACTGCTCCGCTAGCTTTCATCACTTTCATCACTTTCATCACTCCCGTACTCGCTATCGTCGTCGACGAAATTGCACGGACTGCCGCTGGGACTGAAATGCGATTCACTGCTCTCGTCCGGTCGCGCCATCTCTTCCGCCTACTGCACCATTATGAATCGTCCGACTTTGACAATAGTCGACAATATCTGCGGGTACGACTCGGGGTCTCGGAACCCCTTTCCCGGATGCACGCCTAACACCGCCATCGCACACACCATCGCTATGTCGTACTCCTTGTTATGGACGGTCTGAGTCATGAACTCCATACAAAACCCCAAATATGCCCGTTGTAATAGGATCAATCGCCGCGGTTCGCCGCTGTATGGGTCGACCGCCTCGTGCCCGTCCGCACCGTCACTGCCGTTGTCGCTGGCCTCTCTATCGTCCTCGTCTGCGTTATCGTCCTCGTCTGTATTATCATCTTCTGCGATCGCTTCCAGCATCTTCTCGAACCGGGCGGCTTGCCGTGGGTTGAATCGATACGCCGGAGTTCTCCACGTGTGCTCCCTCTGCGTACGGACGAAAAACAACACCACCTGCTGCAATGCCGTGCAACGTCGCTCGATGCTGGATGCGTCTCGGAACGTCGACAATGGGACGTACTGCTTCTGGTTGGGATCGCTCCGCACCGCCTCCAACCGCAACACAACTCCGCTCTGCCGCACCGTGGCCTGGCTGATGGCTGCCACTTCACCGATGGCCTTCTATGCGGCAACGTCTTCTCTCTTTGCGACGGCCTGCTCGCTCATGTCCTCGCTGTCAACGGGGTTCGGCTCGGCGATGGGATCCAACAACTCGTTCCGATCGCAATCCTTCAAATAGTCGTCCCATCGTGTCCGTCGGATCCACGGCGTCCTCTCGCTCTCCTCCCCGGGCCCCACGCTGTCTCGTTTGCGCTGTTCGGTCTGCTCGGCGTACTCGTTCATGCGCTGCCATAGTTGCTCTATGGCTGCTTTTTTTTGGTCCGGCCGTACTTGCGCTTCGGTGGCCTCCTGCGGGCATTGAACCTCCATGTAATGCGAATGTGGGCCTTGCACGGAAAACCGCTGGAATTCCACCCTTTGCGTGCCCTTCTCGAAACGCTCCTTTGCTGTGCGCTTTACTACCCTCCCAGAACCGCCGCCGCGGGGTTTCGGACTGTAAGCCTTGAGGGTCGTCCAACAAGGGGAAACCGTGCTTCTTTCTTGTTCTCTTCTTGATTCGCTGCGCTCATCGACCCCCATGTCTCCACATTTCCAACAGCGTGAATGCAACGGCGCTTTTTCCACGCGGTGTCCACGTTGCTTATGACGTCGTCTGACTCATCAAAACCACGTTTGAGTGATTTCCCCACCATCGCAGGAGAATAATCCAACTCTTGCCCTGTTGGGGTATCGTGCGCGGGCGGTGACACAGGAGAGCGTAGAGAAATGGTCAGGCGGCAAGACTCTGGGGTAGGGGACATGGCTGGCGGACTGCTGGACAGGCTGGCCAATGGATATCGCAGACATCGAGGAAGCGAAGGATTGTCGTGTAGCTGCATCAGCGCCTTTCGGAGTGGAATCGTAATCGTTGCGTCCCAGAATTCTGCGCGATGTTCGCTGATTGACCCGATAAGCGGGCTGTGTGGCGGGGATTGCGGTTGTGTAGACAAAGCCGCGTCTCCATCTCCATCAGCACAAAGGCTGGCGACCGTTCTTTGATGCTGTGAACGCAGTAATGGCGCTATGATACAATATTGACGTATGATGAGACGTCTCATGAACGAAGCACTGGAGGCTTCGGAGGGACTTGCCGGCTAGCGTTGCGTACATGCGGAACAGTGCCGCACGACGCCGCGCAGTGCAATGAGTTGTGCATGAGTCTGCTTCCTCTAAGATCTCGATCTTTCCATGTCAAGAAAGACCTGTCCTGTCCAGCGTGAGCGGAGTGGTTGGTCACTTGATTTCTATCGAGCGAGTGCGCGAAGGTAGCCCGCTTAGACAGCTGTGCGCGGATCCCAAATCTTGCAGGAGAATCATGCAGCCTAACGCATGTGCCAGCCCCGCCAAGACTCGAACGGCGACACGCCCTCTTCATTTCTTCATTGCCTCCATATGTCGCTCCCATCTACCTGACTGATGAACAGCAGCATTCGGCAGCAATGAGCCTTCATGCTGAGGGCCACGCCCCCAGCAGCCCAAAAGACACAGAACCAGACAGAGCTACCTGGGACTTCTGGCCGCATGCCCCTTTAGGAGATTTGGCGCGTGTTATTCCTATGTCACCAGACGCTCGTCTAGGCTTTCAAGCGGTTGTGAAGCGCATGCTGGCATCGCCGCAAAAGGAGCCCTGGCCGTACTCAGCGCGCTTCATTCATTGGGAAAGTGCACAGCTCGACGACCCTCACTCGCAAGCCATTTGGGAGTCTACGCCGGAGACTGGCCTGTCGAGCGACTCGGAGCATAGCACAATACAGCCTCAAACTGCGCCTCTACCACAGATATACACAGGATATTATCGCCCAAACATGGGCGATCCGCACCCTCAAGAATTCATCTGGGTTATGGGCGTTGGACGAAAGGGCAGAAACGTGGAGTTCATTATGACTACTCCAGAGCGAAAGTCGGACGATGGCCTTTTCGGACGACACGCCAAGCTCAAGCGCTCATTCGACAGCGGCGCCATCATCGTTGCAACCGACAGTCATCCAATCACGGTCGATGGGCACCTCCTTGCCCGCCGGCGGGAGAATAACGAAGACCCGGCGATGTACTAGCGGGTGGCGGGAAGCAAGTCCCTGATCTCTCTGGGTCGAATGACGTACCAGCTGCAGATGCAGGATCTTTGCCCCAGCGTCGACGGGGCGCAGATGGAGGATGCGCGTAGATCCATTGCCTCGTTTGGGCCGAGTCCAACATTCTTTCTGACGCCTACGCCAACCATGTCCGGAATCCTGATCGGAGACTACCATGTTTTTGAGCCCTTTGCATCGGGAAGTGTGGGAACGGTGCATTATGTGACGCATACTGTAACAGGCAAGCCTTACGCGCTGAAAAGGATAAAGCGCAGGCATTACCATGATGAACGTGCGATCCAGAACGAAATTGAGATCCTTCGCACCATCTCTCATGTAAGCAAATGACTGCATTGCTCCCAGTACGGCTTTCCCAATATTGAAACTTTGCTACCACCCATGCTCAGGCCCATGCATGTCGTGTCGTTGAAGTGTTCACGCAGCGCTTCGATGGCCCTGACATCCGGTAAACTAGCGGTTTCGCCGAAGTCTGTGTTGTGCTTGACCCGGCCGCACAATGGAGCCTTGAGGAGTTTCTCGACCCTCAATGCTTTGATCACGTCAATCCCCCTCTTGGCGCAAAAGCAGGACGACAACTTTTCATTCAGAACGTGGTACTCCAGCTTGCCGACGTTGGCGCATGATTGCACGGAAAGGGTATCATACACCGTGATTACAAGCTTGAAAATGTTGCCGTGGTACGTACTTCGCCCGAAGTTCATGTGGTTTTGGTTGACTTCGGGCATGCAGTAGAAGCGGTGCAGAGCAAGGACCACATGAAAGGCATGGTGCGATATTGAGCTCTAGAGGTTCTAGCCTTGAAACATGGTCGGAGCTGTACACCGTACAACTGCTTAGTTGACGTGTGGGCATTAGGCATCATCACGATGGAACTAGACTTACAACGGCAGGTTAAGAGCGCGGATGTTGCTCAGCAGTGGGTAAAGGAGCTGCAGCAGCGGAAGCGAGACTCAGAGATTACTCCTTTACAACAGTTGCTGCATCGCTTTCTGCGCCTGGACGCTATGGAGAGGTTTTAAGATGCAGCAGATTGTAGACGAGCTTGGACAGCGGTTCAGCAGCACGGGCAAACGCAGGGCTAAAGGCAGCAATGAGAACGGCGGATGGGCGGACGAAGCCCTTCAGTCGGCAGATCGAGCTTGAAGTCCCTCCAGAATCATGATTTTGAAACCTTGACTAAGCTAGTCACTATTATTGGCAATGGACAGCCCTCGCTTTCACATGGCTTCGTATCCACTTCCAACGCTGTCGCCGTTCAGTCTTTTTACACAAATTTGGTGGAATCGCCGGAGAGACGAGGGCGTCAACGAATGTGCCAAAGAACCTAGACTCGATCATCTCGAGTTCAGTCCCGTAGGACTTTCATCGCAGCTTCTAGGTTCTTGATATCTGTTTCCAGCACAGATCGTTGATTCCTCGTGCCGATCTCGTCTCCGGCAATCGATTCAAATTGATCGTCCTGGAGACCCAACACCAGCTCCGGAGTGAAGATCTCAAGTGTGCTCGCGTCTCCCTCAAGGATGAAATGAGTAACGACCTGTCTGCCTGCCGCGCCGGCGAGCTGTCTGCAAAACAATCGCCAAACTTGGCCAGCAGGACGAGTTGACAGGGGATCGATCGAGCTTTCCCCGCATCTGCAAGTCGGACACAAATGTCAGGAAATCGTCGTTGATCGCCGCCGTTTCGGTTCTGACGAAAATGGTCCGCTTCGATTGCTGATCCAGCCCTGAACAGATGCCGCAGCTAAGCCCAAGAGCGGGGCACCGTTTCATGAGGTCCTTCGTGAGAGCTCGAAAAGGGAGCACCACGATGGTGGCAGCGGCACCCGTCAACGACGCTGGCAGCGGAAGATCAGACTCTTGCCCCCGGCAGGTGGGAGGACCACGACCAGCGGCCCCTCACCCTTCCACACCGCAGTGACCGCCTCTTCTTCTCTGCACCATCGACTCGCCAGAACTGATGCCATCGATCGGACACCATTCGAAAGGCTAAGAGTGTCCGAGCGGACAGGCTTCGTAGCATCGAGGCGTCAATGCCGAATACGGCGTCAGCGGTCTGAGGGGTGTGGGCAGCGGCGAGGTCGTGTGCGAGGTCTCCATATTCTTCTATATCGCCAGCGAGGCCCCGGACGTGCTCGCGATTGATAGCCTTTGCAATGTGACGGTAGTCTTGGATCGTAATGCGACAACCCAGTCGAGCGGCGCTTTCCTGGACAAGCGCTTTGGTCGCTCTAGGCGTTTTCCAGATACCCTTCTCGTCGGCCCAAAGGAAGTACCGAGCCCTCTTGGGTACTCGGTCGCGATCCAGAAGGGTGACGAATGGGCGCACCTCGGTCAAGTATGTGATCAGGAGTCGTCCTACACGCCGACCAAGGAATCGGGCGATGACCTTTTGCTGACCCGTGATCGCCTGGGATTTGTGGTAAGCGGTAACGATCATGACCCGTCCGTCGTGCACAAAGACGTTCCGCGGTGCTTCGGGTGCATTCTCGCACCGGATGGGCAGAATCTCTACACCTCTTGCTGGCACGTCGTCGGTGTGGATCAGAATGAACAACGTGGCCAAGAACTGCTGTAGGTAAAGTCGATACTTGCGCCACGCCTCCGGGTGCACCTCTACGCTACCACCTCGGATGCGTAGGAGAGATCCTGCCTCCGGTGAGGCGGCGAGTCGCTTCATCATCCGCTCGCGACCGCCGTCTAGATGGTTGCGTGGGTCAGACACGAATGAGTACCCCGTCGAAGTCTCGTTCATATCGTCGACTAACTGCTTGACGCTGACCAGTCCGTGCTGATCCGGATCGGCCGAGAAGAGTAACTTGTTGCACAGCACGCTTTCGGCAAGAGCGCACAGCTCGTTCACAAATCGACGCAGATCGGTCAATAACAGTCGCTGGCCCTGGTAGATTAGCGTCTGCCGGTCTTTTGACCATTGCACCCGTGGCTTGCCGCCGACCTCCTTACCAGCGCCCAAAGCATAGGCGAGCAGATTGT
>JAABUL010003030.1_pt1 | contig 26002 bp, 6 predicted proteins | sample 5559151 | NCBI WGS metagenome assembly JAABUL01 (sample SAMN10711876, study PRJNA513368) | rock metagenome | isolation source: Antarctica rocks | place: Antarctica: Victoria Land, Pudding Butte sud | reverse complement strand
ATGGAAGATTGATCGGGGAATGCTTTGAAGGATCTGTTGATTGTCGTGTTTGGGCTGATGGTTGAGGGTTTCGAAGGCCTATGTCCCTTATATACTCCATTCTTCTTACCTAGAGCAATGAGCCCCACACTCTTCCTACAACCTCTTGAGCTCAATGACGAGGTCGGCGGAGCAGTCTCCTTGCCCGGCTTTGGATTCATGCAAGATCTCGCCCCACCTAGAGGGCTAGAGCTCGCTACACCATGAGATCCGCATGAAGCAACCAAGGAGGATGCGCTTCCGATGCGATTCTCGCGAATGGGAGCCAGATTCCCATGGCATGTCTCCCATCTCGTCGGCTGAGGATTCTCTAGCTACTTTCTGGGTGGAAACCTCGGGCACGGTGATGCTCGGACTTGACATCAAGACTCGGAGAGCAAGCGAAGTAAAACAGAGAAGGACATCTAGTCATTACTAAATTAGTAGGAAGATGTAAGGATTCAAACGTAACTTATAAAAAACAATTAACAAAAAAGACATATATTAATAGTAATATATATAGTTAGCGCAAAAACAACAAACAAATTAATCGACAAAAATGTAACAAGTTAGTCTATTTGTTACGCTAGTACTTCCTTCGAAGGTATTAGGGTAGGTTGTGCTATTGGAGAGATTTGTAGACGTCTTCAAGCAATGCAAGCAATTATTTGATAACAAGGGTTGCAACTATAGGCAATTTCTAAGTATGTTCAATAAATCTTAAGAGAGATTCGATGAATCAAAGTAACAATAAGTAAAAATCTATAATAAGTTAAACACGATTTATAAGGAAGTCGTATTCTATTTTCTATATACTAAGAAAATATTGATTGTTTATCTTGTTTGTTCGTCGAACAATGCGAGCATAATTGTTTGCAATATTTGTTTGTCGAACATTGCGAACATTATGCTTAGATTGTTTGCTTCTTAAATATGACAAACTATCACGATATTTCTAGCTAGGCAAGAATTTAGGATCTAGGAAGGATTTGCTTGCGAAAGCCTTTCGGCTTGCGAAAGCCTTTCGTAGACAGGCACGACTCTTAGTGTATATAGTTACTTTTCGTAGCATAAATGCAACTTAGCTTTCTACATCTACATACTCTCACATTTTGATAATTTCAAAAATTGCTACACTAATACTATTAGCATCATTTCTTTGCTAAATAGTCATTAGAAGCCTTTTAAGTTTTACTAGATCTTAGTTAATTCTTTTATGCAAGTAATTTCGCTTTTGCCCTTTTACAATAACGAAATACTTTTTATCATCTTCGCTTTCTATCGCTTGTGAAAGACTTTCAAATTTCTCTTTTACTTATTTTCTTAATTGTGAAATTCTTTCTTATTTTATCGTTGTCACGAAATACATTTTCTAGTTGTATAATAGAAGTCTTTCGTAGACGATCTTTCTAAGCAAGCAATCTAGCTTCGAAAAATATTATTCGTGAAACAACAATTTTAGCATACTAAATTAACGAATTTATTGATAACGATTATTAATACAAAAATTTAATATTAGATTAAGTTAAGATTAAAGCAACTTTTATAATTAGAAACATCGATCAATTTTTTTTCGCAAAGTCTATTGATCGATCTTGTAATAAATTAATTGAAAATATTTGTTTTTAATTCGTTAAATAATTTATAAATAAAGCAACTTTTTGACGAACAATTTGTTAATTCGAACACGTTATTACGTTATTCGTTATCGACAATAGTTTTGCTTTTATTGAAAACACTTTTAAACGTTCTACACTTAACAATTTTGACGTCTTCGATACTATCGAAGAGATTATTCGATCAAATCTTCATAATTAGAACATGACGACACAAGATTTCTCTTAACAACAACGAACAAAGCTCGTTAAGCTTATAATAGTAGTTTTTCGCGCATACGATGTTGCTTTAAGAAATGCTTTATCTTAATTATAACAACAAAATCGTAATTCAAGAAATTAAAATCTTGAAAAAATTGATTTTTTTCGATTCAAAATACGATGAATTGATCAACATAGACAATTCTATAGTTAACGTAGAAAAACATGTCTTCTATTGTGACGTATACGCTTTCGTCGATCGTTTAAAGAATCTTGTTTCGCTTCGTAATAATAATAAACTTAAAATAGCAATCTCTTAATGTCTATGCAATTTTATTTTGATATAATATTTTATGAAACTTTTTGAATTTAAAAAAGATTTTCTTTGAAAGATATCTTTAAAAGACTAATACGAAGTCTTAATAAACAAATTTAAAAAGCGCGTTTCGCAAACTCTTGTTTGTTTACAAAAGCAAAAGTATATTATAATTAATATACGTAAAAAGCGAAATTCTTAATTTTACGCTTAAAAACATCTTTCGATACGCAAAAGCTATTAAAATAAGATTAGTTTTTAATTAATTAACAATAACTTAAAACAATTTAAACTAGAAATTTAAACGTAATATTTTAGAGTTATCTTTAACGACTATTATTTGTTAGTTTTTTAATTCGCTAGATTTTAAGATAGAAATCTAATATAAAATGACAATCAAATGCGATAATGTTAACAATGCTAGAAATATTAACAACGTTGAACGCAATAATCGCTCAATTAATAAGTAGAACTTTACAAAGCAAGGCGATCAACAAAATAAGAATTTTCAATTTGGCGATTGCTTCGCTCTCTTGTTTCAATTTTATCAAAATTACTACAATTAGAATTTTGCTTACTAGTATTAAAACTATTAATCTTGTTAACTTTTTGTCGAAGATTTTCAATGTTAATCGCAATTTGTCTCAACTATTTTGTTAAATAACAAACAATCTTTATTGTTAAAGTTAACACTAGCAAACGCGTTCGATTTTTTTAATTAAAGAAAAAATTAGATAAGCGACGCAAGATATTATAATTTTTGCGAAAAAGCTAAAGCATATATTGTTAAAAAGAATAAGAAACAAAAACATATTAAGAAGTTTGTCAAAAACTTTTAAAAAAATAACAATAACAAACGAGTCGAATTCTACGTCAATAAGAAAGACCTAAAATATTAGAATTCGAAAAACGACGTCGAAGGCGAAAACGATATCGTCGCACTTTTTACGTTTTAAATAGATTTAACAACGACATTACATTGTTGTTATTGCAAAAATACATTTAATTTTAACAATAAATTACACGAGCATTTGAAATCGACGCATCGAATTGTCTAAAAGAAACGATTGCGAAAATCTTTTAAGAAACTCAAGATCTACGTAATTATTCAATTTGACAATAAGAATTTAAAAAAGACTTTTATTAATGCTATTATTAAATCGAAGTTTTTCGCAAACGACATCTTTAACTTTATAACTAAAGTGACAAAAGTTTTTAACGACGTCATTTTTTTCTTAATTAAGAAAAACATTTTTATAGTGAAATCGAATGTTAATGTTTCAAAACAAATTAATACGAAATATAGATTTTGTGATTAAAATTACGCAAAAGAAAAGATATTTCTTTTTGCGATCGCAAAAAAAGAATTAATATATTTAGACACAAATGCAAAAGTTACGTTATCGAATCGCGTTTTTTTTTACAAGCAAAATTCGAACATTTTTATGCGCACTATGATTATCTTGTTAACGATTTAAGAGCTAAGCATAAACTAGCATTAAATTGACGAATATACTATCGTCTTTATGTATTTTATTAGAAAGAATAAAAAAGAAAAAACAATTAAAGCTATGTTTATGCGAGAAATTTATTTTGTCAATAATTTTAAAACGAATATGTTAATAAATAATAACATTTTTAATTTCGAAAAGTTTAATCTCTTTATTAATAAAGAAGAAATCTATATTAATAGTTGCGATATTACTATTTTAATTAATGTACAAAGACGATTCGCAATTTCTTAAAATCGATCGATTTATATTACGAAATCGACAATTATTTTGTTACGTTTAAAAATAACAATTTTTATACATTATTTCGTCGATAATTTGTTTGCTAACAAAAATTACATTTTCGAATTAAATAATATCTTCTTTACGATGTACGCTTATCTTATAAATGTGTTTATTGATCGTATTCTCGTTCGCAACAATAACAATTAAGCGATTCGCATATTGCGCAACTCACGTTTAAATCGTTTTATCGAAATAAACTATCTATATGTCTTTTACGTTGATAAAAAAATCGTCGATCTAGCAACTAGAATTCTTAAATTCACTTATAAGAGATTTTGATTCAAGAAAATTATTTTCGCATTTGTCGCAATATTTATCGCTTTAATTATTACGTTTTTGCCTTTTAATATTTTGTTTATTTTAACAATTTTAAGATCTATTTTAAAAAAGACTTTTATCGTCTTTACGATAAATAAATGCAACTTTATACTCGTTGTTTTGCGAAAGTTTTTCACGATTTATGCGATTTATGAGTTTAACTCTATGTTTAAGTTACTTAAGACTTTAGAAGTTTCGAATTAAAAATCTTTCGCAAACGTCTTTATTAAAGTAATACTATTTAACGACGTTACTATACATAAATTAGATGCTATAGACATTTTCGCAAGCATAGTACAAAATTATTTTGAGCTATAAAAAAATTTCGATTTTGCGAATTTTCTAGAAAAAAATTAAATGCGAATTTCGTTAAAAATCGACTAAAAGAACAAAATTTCTAACAAAACGAAAATCTACTCTCTTGACATTTGTAATCAAAAATTAATTAATAAAACGTTTAATAAGTTGCATAATTTAAAACGTCTTTCTTGAACTAACATTTCAACTCTCTTTAGCTATTTCGTTTTCTACGTTTAAAAAATTATCAATAACGAAAAAAAAAATTAAGTAATTGTTGATATACGAAATCTTAATGCTATAACTTAGTTAAACGTCTATTTTTTGTCTTTGTAAACAAATATTATCTTCGCAATTTGCGATTGTTTTTACATTTTTATAGTTAATGCTTTTGCGTTCTTCTATTAATAATGCGTGCATTTAAATAATTGTTACAAGTTTATTGTTGTTAGTTATTGCAATCAAGCAACTTTTAACGTTGTCGTAATAAGTTACAAAAATTCTTCGACATACGTTTAACAACAAATTGATCGTTTGTTGCGAAAATTCAAGCGTTTTGCTCGCGTCTATATAGATGATATTGTGATTTTCTTAAAAATAGCAAAGAAGCATGCGATTTATTTACGATTCGTCTTTAAAATGCTTTAACAAAACAACATTTTTATTAAATTAAAAAAAGCATTTTTTGATTATTTGTTTGTTTAATTATTGAAGTAAAAGATCGATTTCTTAAGACTATTTATAAATGAGAAAAAATTAAGAACAATTGTAGCTCTTAAATTTTCGAAAAGTTTATAATAACTAAAAACGTATTTCGATTTAACAAGTTAATTATAAAAATATGTCGCTTATTATGCGAGTATTTTTAAGACACTTTAGTTGCGAAAAATCGATTTGCTAAAGTCTTTCTTAAAGATAGACACAATTTGAAAGACATTTTTTAATCGTATTTATGTGGAAAATTCTATTCTAATAGAGTTGAAATTTTTTCGCATATTGTAGCAAACATTTTTAAAATTAATTTATCTTATACATTACGATTTAAAAAGGCAACTATATGCGAATTTTGACGCAAATAAGAAATTTAACTTTGAAGCAATAATGTATTACGTTAAGAACGAAAGATCTAAGTTAGACGTATATTTATTTTGTTTTACGATTGAATTAATATTATTTTTGTTTTAATTAATTAACAATGCGAAATCTAAATATTGATTTACAAAGTTAGAGCTCGTCAAAATAGTTTAAATATTACGAAAAATTTGTTATTTAATCGAGTTTTTAACTTTTTTTACAATCGTTTATATTAATTATAACGTCGCTTTAAAAATTGCTAAGTAGACAAATCTTACTACGTTTTTAACGAACAAAATAAACTTAAAACTCGTTTGTGTCTCAAACTATATTTAGCGCTTCGATCTAAATATTTGTTACAAATTAAGAAAACAACATATAGTTTTTAATGCTTTTTCGCAATTAATTTTTGCGAATATCTTATTTAAATTAAAGCTACAAAAGTCTTTTATAACGAAGAATAAATTAAATGCTTTAACGTTTACGACAACTTTAATCGAAATAAACGAAGTTTTTCGCAAACGTCTTATTTAAAGCTATGCAAATAATTTTAATTAACAAAAGATCGTAAATTTTCTTTATATTAATATCGTTAAAAGCAACGCTTTTTTTCTTTTTTGTTAAGAGAACGATTTAATTTTTTAAATTAACGATTTTATTATTGATTCGCACGCTTTCGAGTTTCGCCAATTATACATATTGTAGTTTTTGATCGTCAAGATTCTAAACATCGTATACGACAAAATTAACGATTGTTTTAATTTCGTTAAATGCTATGAGCGAATTTTCGTTTTTTATTTTATTTGCGATTTCTTTAAGTAGTTACGAATTTATCTTTAACATTGTTTGAAATATTAAATTCATCAAATACGTAAACATTTCTCGTATAACGCTCTTTAATTAATTTTGACGTTTTCGATATTCTTTTACACTCTTATTATTAATTTTATTCTAATTTTATTAAAATTATCGCACGAAGATTAAGACGTTGTTATGTTTATAATTTGCAAATTCTCGAAGCGCGTAATATGCATTTCTAAGAAATTTACTTAATTAATCGCTCAATAAGAAAAAAAATTATTGAATCGTTTAAACATTGTTAATTAAGATTTGCTTAAAACTATTATATTGAACAAGAATAGAAAGTTTATGTCAAAACTCTAAACTAAATTCTTTCGTCGCTTAAACGTCAAATTGCTTTACTCTACAATATATTATTTTTAAATTAATAATTAAAGTAAATATATAAATTAAATCGTTAAAATCGTTTTGCGTTTCGCGTTTGTTACACTTAATAATTTTAATAATTAATTTAATATCTTGTTACGAATTTAGCGAAAAATTAATAACTTATTGTCTAGTTTTGTTAAGAAATCTTCTAACAAAATTGTTTATAATTTTATCTTAATGTAGTTTTTTAACTTGAAAAAATCTTTCGTAGACGAGCTTTTTAATTAACGATTTACTTAAATTATTTGTTCGAAGATCGTTGATGTTATAGTTTTTGAACAAATGAATTTTAAGCTTCAATACGACAAAAAACATCAATTATTGTTTATAAATGTTAACAATTAGACTCTTCTTTAATTGCATAAAGAGTACAAGATATTTTCGATTAATCGATTAAACAAAAAGTTGTCTTAATAATACGTGAAATCTTTTTAAATTACGAATCGCATTAATTAATTAATATATTGACTCGCAATATTAAAAAATTGGCGCATATATCTCGTTTTTATTATAGCGCAATTAAAGTTTTGCTTATCGTCTTTTTTCGATTCTTTTTATCGTTTAAAATTTACAAATTTCGACTCGATGTTTATGAAAAATAATATTGACAAAATGAAATTATAAGAACTTTAATCTATTGTTGATTATCGTTATATTATTAATTGTGACGTCAAATATTTAATAAGATGAAAAAAACATAAATTAAAACATAATGTTTGAAGAAATTTATTAAAAATAAGAAATGCTATTAATCTAATTTAAGAATATTATAATTAAAATAATTTTCTAGATTTGCGAAAGTCTTTTATAAAATATATTGTCGATGCGATTAAAAAAGTTATTTTGCTTATTTCGACAATATCGCGAAAGTCTTTCGCGAAACTCTTCGCTAATAAGTTTAAAAAGCTTATTTCGACGACGCTTGTGTCTTACGATTATAAATTCGTCGTTATTGTATTTTTTAAATCTTCGCAAACGTCTCGACATATCGCTAATAAAATTAAAAAGTCTTTCGCAAAACTCTTTTTCAATAAAATTGAAAAATTTATTTCGATTGCGTTTGTATCTCACGATTAAAAGTCTTTCGTCGCAATAGTCTTCAAAGCTTTGATTTTTTTCGACTTTAATGTTTGTCGATTTTTGCGATTGTCTCGTTGTTTGCCTTAGCGATTAGAAAAGTCTTCTACGAACAAAAGATGTATTAAGAGAGCGATATTACTATGTTATTAAAATAGTGACTTGCTTTTGTTAGTAACAAATTGTCACGATATTTTTAGCTAAATAAAAATTTAAAATTTAGAAAGAATTTGCTTGCGAAAGTCTTCTAGTTTGCGAAAGCCTTTTGTAGATAGACACGACTCTTAGTGTATATAGTTACTTTTCGTAGCATAAATGCAACTTAGCTTTCTACATCTACATACTCTCACACGAACATAATAACAAGTTTGTTTAAATAACGTAAAATCTAAATTATTGATACAACTTTAATAAGTTCGTAATTTTTTTTTTTTTTTTAAAGTTTTCGTTTTGAAATTCAATGTCTTTTTATTATGTCTTTAAGAAAAATTAATACTAGAAATTCCTTCTTTTAAAAAAAAGATTTTTTCGACGCTTTAAGTTTGATATCTTTATTGATGCGTTCTTGTCGTAATTGTACAATGTCTAATAAAGCTTGTTGTGTAAATAATAATTTTAAAAAGTGTGTAAAGTATGTGCGATTTAATTGTAATTATAATTTAACAATTTCTTTTATATTGATTAAACAAATTTATAAAGAGCAAATGCGTTTAAAGAAAGAAGTGCGCAATGCGCATGCAAAGCTAAGTTAACTAAAAAAACAACTAAATTTTCTAAAAAATAAGAAGAAAAAAATAATTGTAATAAAATAAAAAAACATTAACAATTTAAAGATAAATAAAGCATATTTTGTTAAATTTGTTACAAAGATTCTCGAGTTGTTGTTTAATATATTGTTTAAACAATTTTAACTTTCGATTAATTAAAATTAAAATGCTATTTTTATATCTTGTTTTAATAAAATTTCTTTAAAAGATTTCAATAACAATTAAGATTCTTTTTTAATTTTTACGTATTTTTTAAAATAAAGTATTCTTTTTACTTAATAAGATATTTTTAATTTTTTTGTTATAAAATTTCTTCGATCTCGAATTGATTCTCTTTTTGCGAATAAAAATAAAATGTGTTCTATAAAGACATAATTAAGTTTGTTAACTTTAACAATAAAATATAAAATACTAAAAATATTTTGACGTTTTTAGATAAATCGAGTTTGTAATTGACTAATTTTTTAGTTTTTTTAACAAAAAATAATTTAACTTTGATATAATTTAATTTCTTGTTTAACTTTCTTGTTTTAAGATTTTTTATAAGAAAATATATTTTATTTCTCTCTTTTAATTGAGATGTTATTTTTCGTTTTTTGTTTTAATACTTAATTAATTTTTTTTGCATTTTTAAAATATTATTATATACTTTTTTTAGTGTCGCTATTCTTTTAATAACTAATTGCGCAAACAAATATATATGCTCTTTGTTAAAAATATTCAATTTCTTGTTATAGTTAACAAAGAATAAAGTTATTTTAATAATATTTGAAATCTTTGTATTAAGTGTTAGTTGTGTTATAGATAAAAGTAATACTTAATTGCTATAAGTATTGTTAATGTAATATCTTAAATATTGCTTAAAACTCTAGTTTGTTTTTTCTATTTAATTATTTATAATTAAGTAATAAACAATAGATATTTAAAGTCTTGTATTTAACATTAAAAGAAACGTTTTTTAATAATTAAACGTAAAGAGCTTGTCTTTATTATTAGTTAATTCTTTAAATATATTGTAATATTATATAAGTTAATTTAATATAATATATTTTAATTGTTTTGCGATAAACTTCTTTTTGTATGCAATAATATACGAGTACTTAATAAGCTTATTAACTATTATTAATATTAAATTATATTTGTCTTCAATTATTAAGTTCGTCAACTTTAACAACTTAATAATAAAGTTTATCGTAACTTTATTTTATAACAATTTAAATAATTTTTAATATTAAATTTTGCTATAGTTCGCATATATATTATATTTGTTTTGCTAATAATTAAGATATTGTTTAATATATGTTTTAACAACTTGTTTTATCTATAAAAACTAACAATACTAATATAAAAATTAAAGAGTTTTTGTTACTTTTAAATATTTTTGCAATAATTTATTATAATACTCTTTTATATATTCGTCGATTTTGTCGATAAATATCTAGAGTTTTTCTTTTTTTATTAAAAACTCCTTTGTACTATTTTGAAGTATTTGTAATATAGTATTTAGCTCGTATTTGTTTGCTAATAATAATTTGTTTTAATTAATTTTAAATATATTGTAATTAAACAATTTTTTCGTTTTTATATAATTACTTCTTTTGTTAAGTGTGTTTGCTCTATTATTATTTTTATCTAAAATATATTGTATTTTAAACTTATACTATTTAAGTTTTTCTAATTATCGCACTTGTTTTCTATTAAGTTGCTTAATAATAATAAAGTGCACAAAATTCTTATAATCTATAAGAATTGTAAATTTAAGTAATTTTTTTATGTATATTTTTTATAATTTTAAGAAGATTATTATAGCGAGTAGTTTTTTATTGTAGACATTATAATTTTGTTTAATTAATAAGAGTTTTTTCGAAAGATATATTACTAAATATTATATATCTTTATGTCTCTAATTAAAGCATGTATCAATAACTAGATTTAATACGTTAATTTCAATTTTACTTAATAATTGCAAATTGTATATTTTTAGTATTAATTTCTTTAAGCATTTTAATTAAAAATTTTAAAATAATTTCTTTTCTACAAATTCTAATATTTATAACGTATTTTTCTTTGTAAAATTCGTTAATAATATCGCGTTTACAAAGTAATTTTTAATAAACTTCTTATTGTAGTTTATAAAATCTAAAAAAAATTATACTTTTTTAACATTTATTAATAATTTTTATTCTTTAATTGCTTGTAGTTTCTTAAAATTTATGCGTACTTTATATTGTTCAACAACAAATTTAAAAAAATTAACTTTTTTTTAATAAAATTCGCATTTTTTTGACTTAAAATATAAATTTTTTATATTTAGATATTTTAATACTTTGAAGATATAACTAATATGCTCTTTTAAAATCTTTAAATAAATTATAATATTATTTAAATATATTATAACAAATTGATTCAAATATTATTGTAATATATTATTAATTATTTTTTAATACGTTGTTGAGACGTTTGTAAATTTGAACAACATTATTGTGTATTTATATCATTTATATCGTATACAAAAAGCTATTTTTTACTTTTTCTTTATTTTTATTTTAATTTAGTTGTATACTTTTTGTAAATTTAGTTTAATAAAATACTTTACTTCAAATAATTAATTTTAAAGTTCGCTAATATTAAATAATAAATATCGATTTTTAATCGTAATATTGTTTAGCTTTTAATAATTAATATATAAACAAAAAATTTTATTCTTCTTTAATACAAAAAGAATCAAGTATTTTGCTTATAATTGAAATTTTTTAATAATTTTTTTTTTGTTTTTTGTTAAGTATTTGCGAAGTACTTTGAACTTCTTTTTAAATAAAATATATATAAGTTTAAACGTAAATTGTTTGCTTAATTTAAGTTTAATTTCGTAATTTTACAATTAATGTTTAGAGAAATTTTTTTTTTTTTTTTTAAATAAATGCTTTTAATTGTTGTATATTTGTAATACGTACTTTAGCGATTTCTTTGTTATATTAAATAGTTTAAGATCTCTAGAAAATTCGTAATTTTTTTTATTTATTTTAATCTTGTAATTCAATTAATCTTTATTAATATTTGTTAAATCGAACTTTATTAGATTATCTTTTTGCAAAAATGCAAGTTTGCTATTTGCAATCGATTTTTAACTTAATTTTTTATTTATTATCGAACATTATTAATGCGTAGATTAGATATAAATTACGTAATTATATTGTACAAATCTAAGTACTTGTATATTTTAATTAATTTTTAAATTGTATTGCTTTAATTAAGATATTTCTAAAACAATATTATAAGTAATTATTTTTACTATATTAAAAATTAGTTTTTCGTAATATTGCTAAATAGCTATCGATAATAATTTTGTTTCTTTATTTACTTTTTTATTCTTATTAAATAATAAATTTCTATCTATAATTACTAGATTGTATGCGTTAGTAATGCGAGTATTGTCTAGTTAGTTACCACTAGTTAGGGTCTATCTAGCTAGTCGCCACCAATTAGGGTCCATCTAGCTAGCATTTGTTTCTAGTTTGATTATCAATTATTATATTATACAATTAGTTGTCTTGCTTGCTTTGTGTTCACGACAATCGTCTTTCTTTTCGTATCAATTAATAGCTTCAATATCAATTTCGAAAACAAGCAATCTCTATCGTCTAGATTATTGTATTAGTTGTTGAGTTCTATTAATTACTATCTTCTCTATCGCTTTTGCTTGAGCGCATTGGCGCAAATCTTAAGTGTCTAAATTCTTGCATTAAATACTTATTTTATTAAGATTGTCAACTAGCTTATTGTATCAATTCTAGACAAATATTGACAACAATATTGTCGACACAATTTATTTAACGTTTTTTTGATTATTTAGCGTTGTGTTTCGAGCTTCTATCGTAAATCAATATTTATTATTAAGAAAATTCTTTTGAATACTTTTGCAACAAATTAGACAATCGTTAAGCTAGCAAACGTTAAGAATTTTTCTTAATTTGTTTATTAACTTTTTGCTTTCGCAAAGATCAATTATTCTTTCAAATTTCTTTTGTTTTTATTTATTATCGAGTTAGCTAAGAAGCTATTTTAACAAGCTTCGTCTTCTATTTTTGTAAAGCTAGAAGAACAACAAAGCAATAAAAAAGTTAATTAATTATTTATTTAATTATCGAAGTAAACAATTGATAAAATTTTATTTCGAAGAGTTATAAAGAGATTTATAATAGCAACTAGCAATCAAATATTAAATTCGAACAATTTTTTTATTGCTAAGATTTTTAAGTTTAAAGCTTTTTTTTTTGTAAACGTTGTTAAGACGTTCGAGTCTAAATTTTGTTCTTTTGTTAATTTAATATTTTTAAACAAGAAGTCTTTTAATCTTTAAAATACAATATAACGATTGCTATTTAAAAGATCTTAAAAAATTAAAAGTAATCAAAACGTTCTTAGTTAATTATTTAATAAATCTTGAAAATGTTTTTCGACAAACATTGTCGCTTTTATTGTTAATACTTGTTCGAATAATAACTTTAATTTGACGAAACAATTATCTATTCTTTTACGTCTTAATTTATCGACAATAAATAGTTAAACTTAATCTTTATTCTCTTAAATTGCTAAAAATTAATTTTTGAATCTATTAAATAATAATTCTTAACGTAAAAACATCTTAAGATTTGACAATTATTTAATCAATAAAAATGCAAATTTAAATCGAGAGAGATTATCTTTGTTTCTATCTAGAAATCGCGAGAATTGTTCTCTTGCTTTTAATAGATAGCGTTTGATAATTAAAGCAATATTAAATCTATTTATCAATAAGTCTTGTTAATAGAACAAACAACTAGCGAGCAATTAACAAAATTAGAACGCTTTCGAACAAACGTCTTTCTTTTTATTATTCGTATTTATTGACAATTGTTAAGAACAAAAAGTCTCTATTTTTTTGTTTGTTCTTATTAATAACTTTAGACAATCAATTATTGCAACAACAACAATTGCTTTCGAATAACAATCAACTTCTATTGCTACTTTTAAGCAACAATTAGTCTTAATTGTTATCTTTGCACAATTAGCTTTAATTGTTAACTACGAATAGTTAACTTTAATTATTACTTTTAAGCAACAACTTAAACAACAAATTGCGTTTAATTAAGCAATTAACTACGCGAACAAAAGACAATACAAAAATTAGAATCTTAATTAGCATTTTAGTTAATTAAAATATACTTGTTAAGATTAATTTTAACAAAAGAATTTTACTTTTATCTTTTAAATAATCGATTAATTTCGAGATATTATGCGTAACAAAATTAAACAAATTATCTCAAATTTTAATAAAGATTCTCTTTATTAAAATTGTACTAAATAACAAATTAATTGCTCTTATAAGAAGAAGTTTTCAATTGTTGATAACAAATAGTTGTCGATTAAGTTTAAAATTGCAAACATTAATTTTTTTTTATTTAGACACTTTTAAAAGCTACGACGCAAAATCTATGATTTTTGTCTATAAGAAGACAATCTATTGCGAGATTTTTATCTTTGTAAATTAAATAAACAACTATGTTTATATTGTTGACAAAGTTGTTATTTGCGAGAATCTTTTCTTTTGCTTTTAAAAATTAACAATAACATAATATCTTAAAAAAATCGAAAAATTTAAATAAAGAGCTTTTCGAACAATATTGCTAATCGATTTTACAAATAAGCTTTAAAGATAATTCAAAATGTAAATTAATAAGACTCTAGATAAACTAATATTAAAATTATTTATTGCGAAGAACGTTATAAACAATTAAGAGACAATTAATTATTTTTAAAATATTGTTCTTTATTTTTAATTTGTTAGAATATTTGATTTGCAAAGTTAATTAACTTAGATTTAATAACAATTCGACTTAGAGTTTAAAACAATAATAATTATGTTTACAACAACTATTACAATTTAAGACTTTATTAAGAAATTTAAAACGAAATAAAAGCTTTATAAAGCTATATTTATTCAACAACAAACAAAACGTAGCTTAAAGACTAATAAGCGTAACAAAGACTTCAAGTTTAATCAATTAATAGTTTGTTAATTCTTTGCATTAATACAATTACGCGCAATCTATTTTTTACACATATTATACTATAATATTTATTAGAATCTTGTTAGATATTTATCTTGTTTCTTAATATAAAATTCTAGATATATTGTCGATTAATATTGTTTAATAATGCAATCGTCGCAATTTATGTCTTTATAATCTATATTATTGCAACTTAATTTAACAAGAAAACTATTAACGTTTAAATGTTTAACAATTATTGTTTCTAATACTAAGACTTAGATTGACAAAAAAAATAAAAATTCTTTTTTCTTTAAAATAGACGATCGACGCAATAATATTAAAGAAGATTAAAATCGCAATATTTATCAAACTTAAAAATAGCAATTTATCTATTAATTATATAGTTATCAACGACGTTTGTATTAACAAGCAAGATATTTATCGTTAAAATATTAGCAAAAATCTTATTAACTCTATATTGCTTCGACGTATTATATAGCGTCTTTTATTTACAATTTTTATAATAAACAACAATTAAAGATTTTAACTTATTTTAACGCAAAATATGTTAACGAGAAGTTGTTTGCTAAAGTCTTAACTTATTATGTTGAGGACAAACAATTAATTAACGAAGAGCAAGATAATTGTGCAAACTTTTTTGTTATTTTAATTAACGCTTATTAAGTCGACGCATATTATGTCAATTTCGAAATTAACGTTATTTTAAATCGCTCGATTTGTCAAACTTGTTAACGTACTTTCTATTTAAGAAATAAACTATTTAGATATCTACAAAGTTATTATAATTTTAATTGTTAAATAAAGAGAGATTATATCGAAGTCTTTTAAACGAATTTTAATCTAGTAGACTTAAATCAAATTATTAATAACTTAAATATAATCGAATTCGACGCGACAATTGTTGTTAATATTGAGTTAGTCTTTCGATTATATTATTATGCGACAATGCTTTTAGAATTTATTTAATATAGCGTTATGTATTTTATTTGCGTCGATACAAGATATATAATATTTTTAATCGATCGACAATTTTTAAACGAACTTAAACTAAAATATTTATTGAAGAAAATTAACGCTTTTATTTTAGTATACAAAGTCGACATTAAGAAGCATTTTATAAACAATTGTTTACTTCTAAATATATATATTAAAGAATAAATTAATAATAAGAGCGCAATAATTTATATTTGTCGAAAGATTTATGTAGTAAATTATCTAAAAGCAAAGATGTTTCTTAAGATAAATATTATAATTTTAGAGCAAATAATAGTAAATCTAGATATTAAAACGCTAACAATTAACAATTATTAAAAATTAATAATCGATCTTAAGATTATATCGAAAAACAATATACAAGTTTGTAGAGTCTTAAAGACAAATTAAAAGACAATTATTAATATTAATACAATTATTAAATTATTTATTTGCTTGCTACAATTTCTATTAAACAAAGATTATTTATTCGAGTTAAAGCTTATTAATGCGTATGCTTATATTGTCGATTTCAATGTATTTTTTATCTATGTTTGTAATATTAGTTTAATGCTAATAACTATTAATAAATATATCAATCTCGACTATTTAACAAAGTATAAGAAGCAAAGTTGTTATTAAATTGATGTTAAAAAATATCTATAAGCGACAAAAAAAAATACAAGTAGATATATCGAAGAATAATTGTTAAACTATTTTGTTAAACAACGTTTGTACGTACAAATCTTTAGATAAAATTAGTTCTCTTCAAACATTAATTAATAAATTCGTCGATTTATAAATTGATAGTAAAAAGACAATTAATTTATTGAAAAACAATTAAATAATAATATCTCTTACAAGAGACTAGAATTCGATAGATGTTTTTCGCATTATTTATAAAGTCTACTTGTTAAATATTCAAAATAAACAAGTAGTTAATAAGAAATTTAACAAACTTTATTAATAAAGCAAAATAAAGTAATTAAGAAAGCTTACTTTTTTCGAATTTTTAATATTTGTCGTCTAGCGCATTGTTAATAAATTAAACAAACTTAAAAGAAAGTTACAAATTGTAACAAATATTAGAGAACTTAATAAACTTATTGTTACAAATAATTATTCTATCTTAATACAAAGTAACGTTATTGCTTATATAAGAGATTGCAATTATATTAATTTAATAAATAATTTAGCTTTTTTTTTCTAATTTTTAGTAACTATAACGAACAAATATAAATTCTCTCTTATTAGTTATTGAAGAAAAAAAGAACTACAAATAGTTGCTATAAAATTTAAAAACTTTCTAGCGTATATATAGCGAATAATAGATAAACAACTACGAGAATTTCGAGAATTTGTACGCGTTTATATTAATAATATTATAGTTTTTTTTAAAACGTTTGTTTAGTATTTAAATTATTTTAGTTAACTTTTTTTTAAATTTATCGAACTTCGAATTATCTTAAATTTAAAAAAGATCTTCTTAAATTATTCGAACATTATATTGTTAAGTTAAAAGATAAATGTTTTCGATTTATTTATAATTAAGAAGCAAATAGTTGTTGTTAAGACAATTAAATTTTTAAAGAATTTGAAAATTTTCGAAATCTATTTTAATTTTTTTAATTATTAACAAGATAAAATTGTATAATATGCACAAAAGATCGATGCTTTTTAAGATAAAAAAACGCAATTGCTAAAGAAAGCTTTAACTTTAAACAATTAAAAACGCAAAACATATATTAAAACAACATTTATCGAAGACTTATTAACGCTAAAAGGATTCTATATTTAGTTTTAACGCGCTTTGACAATTCTTAACTTCTTGATTTACTTTAATAATAATTGATATCTTTATATTGATTTAAATACAACAAAGAAGCGCAACTTTAACGTCGAAATATACTATATTAAAAACAATTTAATATTAGACAATTTTAGAAAGACAAATATTTAATATATTTTGTTTTTGTTAAAGATGCTTATTACAACTAAATCTTATTATTGATTTATTAAATTAAAGATTGTTGCTTTGATTTAAACAATTAGAAAAACTCAATATTTTATTAAAGCTTTTAGATAATCTATTGTAATTTATACAAATTATTTGACGACAACAAAAATTGTTAAGCAAATTACTTTATTGTTTTTGTTAATTAACAAATTAAATTTAAGATTAATTAAATTTTCTTAGTATTTGTCGCAATTTATCTTAGACGTCTATTATTGTTCGAGTTAACTTAATATTGTTTTAGACGCTCTATTAAAATTTGTCGTCTTAACAAAAAAGAAGAAGTTAAATAATAATTAAAATATACTTAACGATATTAATGTCTTTTATAGCAAGACAAAGATAGTTATTAAGATTGACGTCAAAGCGAATGTTATAAATAGATTAGTCGAATAAACAACTAAAGAGAAGAAGAATATTGTTGTACAAAATATAGCAAACAAAGCGATTTCTTTTTATATTTATTTTATTAAAATAAGTATTAATTTTCGAATATATTTTATTAACGTCTACAATCGCTTTATTAAATAAACAAAAATCTTAAAAACTCTACAAAGAGCTTTTATATTTTTCGAAATTCAATTTACGTTAAACGACGAACTTATTTATTTTATTAATTATACGCAAAGAAAGCGTCTATATTTGTCTAAGAAATTCGAAAAAAAAAATTTCGAACAAATTTATAACAATAATTATTACGCAAGCTTTTTAAGAATATATAAAACAATTACGACAAACTTTTATTTTTAAAAGTTAATTAAACAACTAAAGCAATATATAGCTTATTTTTATTAATATAATATATATCAAATTAAGCAATATTAATTGTACAATAATCTTAATTTAATTATTAGTCTTTTAGTACTCTTTTATATAATAAGTTTCGACTTTATTTTAGCACTATTAAGTATGCAAAATATAAATTTTGCTATATTTGTTATTTGCAAATTTTTAAAAAAGATTATTATTTTTTTAGAAAAGATTATCTATATTGTAGAAGACTAAGCAACAATATTAGTTAACAAGTTTGCAAACTAAAGTATATCAAAAATATTTATTTATAATTAAAATCGAATTTTTTTTTCTAAGTTTTAGAAGACAATTTTTAAAAAACTTAAGATTAATTTTTTAGTCTTAATTGTTTACTATTTGCAAACAAACAATTAAAGCAAACGAATTAACTAAACAGTTAAAATTACGCTTCGATATATAATAGCTAACAATTCGAGTTTTAATTAAGTTGTTTTTCTTTCTATATTAAGAGCAAAGCTTAACAATCTTTCTAATTTATTAATTGAGCTTTTGTTTAACAAGCTTATTATAAGTTTTAAAATATAAGACTTAATATTGCTACTAAAATTAAACAAACAAAGTAAAGATTAACTTAAAAAGAGAACAATAAATGTTAGCGAAACAAAAATCTTTATAGTTTAGACTAATATAATTTTCAAGTTTATTTACGACAAGTATTATCGATCTTTATCTTTAAAAGTAAAAAACAAGACTTTTTTACGACTTTACAAAAAATACAACTTATTGTTAATAAATTTGCTTAAATTTGCTATTTAAAACGCGTAGATTCTTTTAAAATATTTAAAAAAAAAAATCTAATTTATCGACTTAAATTGTCAAAAAATTAAAGAATTTATTTAGTTATTTTTATAACAAACTTGAAGTTTGCATTAATCAATACTAACTTTTACAATTATTTAACATTAAATTATCTTAAGTCGATCAAGAAATTTAACGAAAATTAATACTTATATAAGATCGAAACTTTAGTTAATTATCGAATGCGCAAATATAAACAAGAAGAATCTATCTCGAAATTTTTAATTTAATAAAAAGAGTATAACTCGAAGTTCGATTGTTAATATAATAAGAATTTTTTCGACGAAGTCAAAGAGCTCGTCTAGGTTTATAAGAAGAAGCACAACATGTCTATGTCGAACGTTATTTGTTGTTTCGACTTAATAAATAGTCAAGCTATTGCGAAAGAGAGAGATCAAGTCTTCTTACAAGCTAACAAGTAGAATAGCAGCGCGCTTTCACGTTCTGGCAAGCAGAACAATAATTATCTACTATAGACTATTAGTTAGAACAACCTTCTTGTTAAACGTCGACGAGATAGGTCTCGCAAAGTAAAGACAAATAATCTTATCTAAATCTTGCGACTATATCTAACTATGCTAAAGACGTTAAACTTATGTCTCTTATGCACATTGTTCTTATATATCTAATAGCTAGACTTAGATTTAGAGTCGCAACATAACGCACTTTTATTTACTATTTATTTACTTAGCGCAATTACAAATCTTATTTAACACTCTTCTTTTTATTAATACACTTTAATTCTCTTTTATTTACTTTAGTTGTCAATTTATTACAATTATATTTTATGTTTTCTAAAGATCTATCTAGTTTAAAAGTTAAAATTTCTTTTGTATTGTTTTCTATTGAAAAATTTGTAAATAACAAGCTAATGTTTATGTTAAATTCTAATTATTAAATATTACTCGCAAATCTATTTTACTTAATCGATAAATCAAATATAATTAGCAAAAACAATAAATTAATGCAAAAAAAATCAAAGATTAACAACAACTTTATAAAGATTAATAACAATAACGAAAACAACAATTGCTATATTGTTTATTAATTTAAGAGCGTCTACGCAATTTCTCTACAATATAACAACGTCGAAATAATAAATATTAAACAAGCAAATATCGTATATTTTTTGCAATTTCTTCGAAACAATATTTAGATTTTCTATATAATCAATGTTACGTTTATTATCGATTTAAAATATATTAAACGACAAAAGAGCGTAAAGTATCTTGTGTTAAACACAAAAGTATTTAAGATACTCTACGAAAAATTAATTAAAACAAAGAACAATTAGTTTGTTTTTAATTAAATTAAAGATACTACTAGCTTACTATTGTTAAATATTGTCTTAATAAATAAGAAGTTAATCTAATTTAAAATATATATAAATTTGAGTTATTATAATATTTGTCGCGTAGTTGCAACGAGAATCTCTATCAAATTACAAATAAATATATAGAAGAGATTGTTTAATGCAAACGAAAATATATTAAATAGTTGTTTATCTCTAAGTTCTACTATTGTAAACAATACAATTAATCGAATTTATATCTACAAACAATATATCGCATTTATTGAAAACATACTTAGCAACAAACTTAATCTTAAGATATATATTATCGATTATTTTTTTTAATAATACAATCGAAATACGTTTATAAAAGCAATCGACAATTTATATTTTAAGATCAATAATATCTTATCAACAAAATTAAAATTTGTAAAAAAATACAAATACAAGTATTGTTTGATCTTCTTTTAGTTATTTGTTACGTCTTCGAATAAATAAAAGTTAATAATTAAAGTATAATTATTTTCTTCGTAGTCGAAGTCTCTTTTTAATTATCTTTAAAAGTCGAGATGTCTATATATTTATTTACTCAAATTGTTATTAAAACGTTCAAGTTGCTTGTTATTGTCTTATTTAGCTTAATGTTATCTATTATGTTTGATAGCGTAAAGTAGAGCTTTCTAGACAAGCTACAAGCCAAAAAGACTCTTGTTAAAAACAAAATGTGCAAAATTTTATCGCTATTTTTTACGACTTCTACGAAGAGTATTTACGACATAGTTGTTGCAAAAAAGATTAACAATTGTTTAAATAATATAATTGATATACAAATTACGAAAGTTGCAAAGAAAAATGCTCAATAGAAAGCAATGTTAAAGACTATCGATATAACATTTGCGAATAACGATTAAATTAATCTAAAAATTATCTTAATTTAAATTTAAAACTTTGTTAACAAAGAAAATAAAAAAAAAGATTATATTTCTAGACGAATCTTTATACTACAATATTAAATAAAAGATATATTTTTCTACTTAATCAAATTAATAAACGACGATTTAAAGATTATTTACGACAAAGCTCTTAATACAAGCTACAAGAAGCGTTATTCGAAATTTCTCAAATCTTTAAATATTTTCGACAACTAAAAAATCAAAATACAAGAGCACAACAATCTGCAAGCAAAACGCATTATTGTCGATAAAGATCGACAAATTAAGATTGACAAAGAAATTAATCAACAAGTCGAGAACGTTTAGCAAAACAAATAAATTTAATAAAGACAAACGCTTAACAAAACAATTGAATCGATGAAAAATCGAAAGAATCATAGACAAGAGTAATAACTACGAAAGAATAGTCGACGAAGGCGTTGTAAGCTTTTTGAAAAAGAGGCACTTGATGCGAGCATCGTCTAGTTAGTCGCTATTAGTTAGGATTTATCTAGTTAGTCGCTACTAGTTAGAGTTTATCTAGCTAGCATTCGTTTCTAGTTTGATTATTAATTATTATACTATACAATTAGTTGTCTTGTTTGCTTTGTGTTTACGACAATCGTCTTTCTTTTTATGTTAATTAAACTTCTTTTAAATAGAATATTCTTCTCTCTTAATAAAAGTTTTAATTATAAAATTACTTATTGTATTAGAATCGATTATTGCAATAAGTTAACAATTATTAATTTTAATTAATATAATAAAATATTATATATATACTATTAAGTTTAGTTGTTGCTATTAAGCTAATATATTGCATTTCTCTAATATATTCTTTATTAAAAAATTTAAACTTTTTTTGTTTTAATGTTGTAACTTTTGCTTCAAACGCTTGTTTATATTAAGCTTTTTTTCTATACTAAATTAATAACTTTGATTTTCTAAAAAACTAGTTAACTTCTTCTTTGTCTTCTAGATAAGTCTAGCATAAATTATTATAATATTTTGTTTAACTAAGTGTTGCGTATTTCTGTAAGATGCGAGTGCGCTTGCTTCTTGTTGGCGCACTAAGATATAAAAGACGTGAGATATAATAAACTTGTATTACTATGTCCCAACTATATAAGATAGATAGTAGTAGAACTAATCGTTAAAGAATAACGAGAAACGAGCTTTCTCTTTATCTAATACTCGCCATAACGTGCGAATCTATTTTTTGCTATCTAATTAAAAAAGGAATGTCGTATTATTTAAGACTTTTATAGATATTTAAAATTACATATCTTGCCATATCTTAAGACGCTAGCGCGCCAAAAGCGCTATAATATTACAATTATCTTCTCTCTTAAAGTATTAATCTTTAGTAATATAAAAAGCTATATTAGTTTTACTAAGATAAAGACGTCTATTAAGCGCTAGCGTTGCAAGAACTCGTTAAAAATCTTTTCAAATCTCTTTGAAAATTAGAAAAAAAAGAGTCTTTTATTTAATAAAAGTAAATTTATATGTTAATTTAATACAATTTATAGAACAACGTAATAATAATAATAACAATTTATAATGCGTTATTGTTTTGTTGTTTATTGTTATTAAAATTTTAAATAAAGTTTAAAGTAAAACTAACGTTGCGCAAACACTAAATAAATTATAAATATAAATGTTGTTGTTTCTCTTTTTTTTTCTTTTTTTTTTATACTTTTTTTAATTGCAATTGCTTTATTGTTATAAATAAATTGTCGCAAAGACAATAATGCGTAAAGCTTATATATATAGTGCAAATCTTAAATTAATATATCTTTTGCTTTTTTTTTTTTTTTTTTTTTCAATTATATCTTTTAAGAGATCGAGAGATTAAAAGAGTAAACAATTTTAATATTTTATTATTTGCGATACTAATATGTTACAATTTGTAATAATTTTTTGTACATAACTTGCGTAAACAAACATGTATACATTCGCAAAAAAAGAAGTACTTATATTTGTTATAAAGTTTTTTATTGCAAATTAAATTGTTGTATTGTAATAAATTTTTCGTGCGTTTACAATGCGATAGTTGTTAATGTTTATTAATTTGTTAAATGTTTTCGAGATTTTATAAAGAAATTCGTTATTAATTATTGCAAAACGTTCAAAATAAGAAACATAATTTCTAAAATAATAAAACGCATACAAAAGAGTGTAATTCGCGATATAAAAAACTAACAACGCAATAAAAAGTTTATCTTATCGACAACAAATCGAACTTAATTTTGTATTTAACAACTTGAACAAAATTTAACTTTCGCTTAAGAGCGTCAAGTCGAATTCGAACAAAAGCTCGCAAAAACAAAAATAATTTAAAATAAAACTTTCGCTAAAACGCAACAACTAATCGATCTACTTTTTAAAAAAGTATTGAAGATAAGTATTTTTGTTTGCTTTTTAACACTTTACTAATATGCTTTTAAAATTTAAAATAAAATAAAAACAAAAACAAAAATAAATTGTTAATAAAGACAAAAAAAACAAATTTAGAATAGATTGTTTTTAAGTTTATTATTAATTTAGATTAAACAAATTTAAAAGATTCATTTGTAAAGTTTTACAACTTTAAGATTAAATCTCTTTGCGATTTCAAATTGTCGACAAAATCGTTAAATCAAAATATAATATATTTTTATTTTTATTTCGTTTGCGTTTTGTTTATTTATATTTTTTTAAAAGATAAAGAAAGCGAATATGCGTATAAGCGACAAGAACGAATTTATAACAAAGACGAAGAATATTGTGCAAAACAAATTTTTTGCAATTTGTTTTTCTTAAGAGAATGTAAGTATTTCGAACAATTTCAAAAACTTATTTATAATTAATTTTGAAAAATTTAACAACTTATTTTTAAATAAATTCAAAAATTTTCTTTAGTTGTTTTAAAATAAATTTAATAAAATGTTAAAAGCTTACTAAGTTGTTACAATACGTCGTCAACTAATTAACAATAATAAGATAGCTTTGTTTTTAAGCTATATTTTAATCATTTATGTTAAGAGAGACGATTTTATTATTTTTAACATCTTGTGTAACAAAATAAAGAAATCTTTCTATGTAACTTAATTATACGACAATAATACAATAACAATTGCGCAATATTTTATCGAACAAATTATTGTTAATATAATTGTTGTTATCGCAATACGCGTTGCGCTATCTTTTTTGCTTTTGTTTGCTATATATTTGTTTTTTAAAGTTTTTTCGCAATTTATTAACATTATTTAGAGACTTTTTTCTTAATTATTAATTGTACTTTTTGTCTTAATTTATTTATTTAATTTTATATTATATTTATCTCTTTAACTTAGTTTTGTCTAAGATTTTTTCAATCTTTTATTAAATTTCGTTGTTAACAAGTTTTAAAACTTGCAATATTTGTTTTGTCTATTTATTGTTAACGCAATGCAAATATAATTTTAAAAATAAAACATAAAAAGTATTATAAATTCGATAGATGTTAGATAGAATAAGACAATAAACTTGCGTTTTAATCTTGTTTTTAATTTTAAATAATTTAATATATTTGTGCAATAATTTCTTGCTAAATCTTTTTTGCTTTAAATTTTTAATTAAAAGCATAATTAATTCTTCTATAGCAAAACTCTTTAATTTATGTCTTTTATTGTAGTATTTCGTCTATTGCGCAACAACGTTTTCAAAATGCTTTGCTAGAATTTTTCTTAAATTATAAAGCTATTTTACGCGCTTTTGTGTTAATAATATCTTCTTTTTAATAAAGTTGTTTTTAATTTTATAGTAAATCTTTAAGTAATAATTGTACATTAAATAGAACGACGAAATTTTAATTAAAACGTAATAACTATTGTTATAGACAAATTTTGTTATTGATAATAAATTTGTTTATTTTATCTATTTAGTGTTAGCGTAAATGCGAAGATAATGTTCGAAAGTTTAATTTTGTCGTTCGATTAAATTATTTATTTAAAAATAAAAGATAATACTTAATTGTCTTTTAATTTGTACATAAAAACATATAACAAATTAAAAGACATTAATAAAAATATTTTCTTTATTACTTACTATGCTAATTAACGTTTCAAAGCGTAAAACGATTTTATCGAAAAATATTTTCGCTAATTTTGCGACATCGATTCTAGTAATTACAAATATATACTTAGTTATTTTTGTATAGCGATCGACTATTACGAAAATCAAATTATATACAACTTTACGACGTTTGTTCGAAGTAGACTAATCGTTGGGTCGGGTTTTGGTTCCAACTTTTGGAACCGACCCGACCCAACGATTTCAACCCTAGGAATCGACTCGAAACCTAAGTCGATTTCTAATATTTTGGATACGAATCGATACGACTCGAGTCGATTTTCGATTCCAATATTAGGAATCGAATCGAATTGTCAAGAAATC
>JAABUL010003027.1_pt1 | contig 26027 bp, 11 predicted proteins | sample 5559151 | NCBI WGS metagenome assembly JAABUL01 (sample SAMN10711876, study PRJNA513368) | rock metagenome | isolation source: Antarctica rocks | place: Antarctica: Victoria Land, Pudding Butte sud | reverse complement strand
TTGGAAGCAACGAATAGCCGATGATCCATCGAATCATAGAGAAAACTATCATAATATCCTCATTCCCGACGAGGCTGGATAGCCTCAGCTTGGATACCCGAGTGCCCGAATCAACCCTCTTCGCAAATTCTGAATTATGAATTCAAATTGTGTCCCCCGCACAGATAAAACACAGTCGGCTATGACATCAGGTATGCATTGTTCGTGCATTCACCATGATGGGTCGTCTCGCAACTCGGATTGCCATTATCACGGGCGCATCATCTGGTCTCGGGCGATGTATCTCCCTCACTCTTGCGGCTGAAGGGGCTGCCGTCATTTGTGCGGACTTAGTGCCTACAGCGCGGCCTGAGGTTGCCGAAGAAACCTCTATGGAAACCCATGAACTCATCAGACAGCGTGGCGGAAAGGCCCTATTCGTAAAAGCAGATGTCGGCGTGGCAAGCGACATGCAAGGATTGGTGAGGACAGCAGTGGAATGGGGTGGGCGACTTGACATGTTTGTTGCCTTTCTTCTTTCCTACAAAGTGTTCGACTGACCAGGCTCAATACTTCAGATTAATCAACAACGCCGGCATCGCCATTGAATCGAAGAACCCGAATCCGATCCACCTTCTCGACGAGTCCGACTGGGACCTCACTATGCACGTAAATGCCCGCTCCGTATTTCTCGGTTGCAAGTACGCAATTGCGCAGATGCTACAGCAGCAGCCGAACAGCAGTGGAGACCGTGGGTGGATAGTGAACATAAGCAGTGTCTTTGGTTTGATGGGCGGGCCGACGAGTCGTAAGTATAATATCACCCTGTATGAGGAATTATACAAAGCATCAGACAGGCTGATATCATGGATTTTCCCATCTAGCTTCGTACTCTGCGAGCAAGGGGGCCATCGCTAACCTGACACGCCAAGTCGCTTGCGATTATGGGAAGCACAAGATTCATTGCAACGCCATTTGCCCTGGATGTAGGCCGTTCAGTGCCCTCGATATTATTTATGACTGACCCTGACGCGTGGCAGTTATTCAAACGGCAATTTTCCATAATTCTAGCAAGCAACCGGGAGTGACGCAAGAATGGGTGGATAGTTTACATCCGCTGGGGGGGCCAGGGCGGCCTGATGATATTGCGGGAGCAGTGCTTTATCTCACGAGTGACGCAGCCAGATGGGTTACAGGGATCTGTTTGCCTATTGACGGGGGTTACAGCGCACAATAGAATGCAAAGTTCACTCGGTTAGTGCTGTTAGAAATTGTTATGAGAAGTACATAGTTAATTATAGCAACTTACTGTACAAGGTCCCCGCTTTCAATTCCCCGGCCGGTCACGCATCGCCGATGTTTGCTAGAAAGCATAAATCATGCTGATGGTTATATATGTAGAAAATGATATCATACCCATAGACTCCCACCATTCCTTTCCAACGATGATACAATGAACCTTCAAGTAATATCGGTTTCCACGCTTGCGATTCTGTTTCTGGGGGCATCCGTGTTTATTCCAAAGTGGCTTTCGAGGAGGTCTTTATCCAACGTTCCTCTGTGGGGCGACAGGCTGAAAGCGAAGGCACGACGAGATGCTTACTCAAAAAGTTTAAGACGATATACTTAGAGAGCTTCCAGAAAGCAAGAATATTAATTCTGACGTTCGTTTATAATCTGCGCTAACACAAATCTTTCGCAGTTTAAGGATTTTCTCGGCTTTCGCGTCAGTACAACAGAAGACAGTAGAGAGATTTCTTATTTATAGTTTGGGATAAAATCTCGTAGTGATTATTGTACAGACAACAAGAAACTTGTTGTTTTCGCGAAATATTTTGACGAGTTGAAGAAATTCTTTTCTAGTGTTCTAAGCTTCGAGAAAGCTTACAATAAGATTTGACGCAACTAGGGAATTAAACATGTTAAGATAACTGCTGATTATTGCTAGTCTTTTGAGCAAAAGTATACGAATTCTTTGTCTCTCAACTTCTTTCGCATTACATCTCAAATTATCAAGATCGATCTAACTTCTGCTTTTGCTTGTCTAAACCCTATTATGATTGCTGAAGCAGATTCGACTGTTCTTCAAGAGATTGACAACTGCAATGACTGAACTTTTATCAATATTTATAAGAAGATGCTGCGTATTATTGCTGTAGTATCTGAGCGTGTTTTTATCGAATCCGAGCTTTGTTACAACGAGCGATACTTGAACGCAGCCGTAAACTACACGGGTAATCTTGGAAAGGTCGTGCAGAATATCAAGAGCGTTAACTACTGACTCAAATCGTTCCTGACAAACAGGTTGAAATCGATAGCAGCTGTTCGCAGACGTGAGAACGAGTTCCTGAAGTTTCTGATTCTTGTTGTCGAGGCTCGCCTCAAGGCCGCCGCTGAGGGACATAGCCCACCCGACGATATGCTGACTTGGATAATAAAGAAGGCCGCGCTACTGCTTTCGGGACTCGAAACAGGCAGAAAAGATCTGGCAAAGGGCCAGAAAAGATGCGACAAAGATGCCATTTCTATATATATAGGTGTTTGGACACCGGCCACCTCGAAAAGTATCTTACCGCCGCCCTAAAAGCGTGCGGAAGAGGCCGTCGATGGCATAAGATTACTAGCAGAATTACCAGAACTGCTCCGAAGCCGACTAACTTTCTTCTATCTAGACGACAGAAGCAAAGAGAGTGGAAAAGCAGATCAAAAGAGCCGAATACAATAAGAAAAGAAGAAAAGAGGAAAGTGCAATAGACAATTGCTATACTAAATAGTATAACAGACGACCAAGCACTGATCTTTTAATTTCTCTTATTTCCGGCACTAGCTCTTTTGTTCTGCAGAACTCTGCTACTGCTTTCGAAACTCGAAACAGACAGAAAAGATCTGATAAAGAGTCAGAAAAGATGCAGCAAAAATGTCATTTCTATATATATAGGTGTTTGAACACCGACTATCTCGAAAAGTATCTTACTGTCGCTCTAAAAGCGTGCGAAAGAGATTGTCGATAATATAAGATTATCGACAGAGTTATCAAAACTGCTTCGAAGTCGACTAATTCTCTTCAAGTCTCAAAACAACGTTGTTAGAACAAAAGCAATAAAAACTAGCAACTCTAATAACGACGCAAAGTCTACAGAACCAAATCGAAATTAATTTCGATATAGCAAAAATAGATATTGAACTTCTATCGATCTAAAAGCATTATTATTGTCTCTAGTACACCAGAATTGCGTGCTTCCGTAACTGCACCGCGGCAAAAGAAATAACTAGCGTAGTAATTATCGTAATTCAATAAACGAAGTTTCTAACAAAGAACGTCGATAATTCTTTTTCTATTAAAGATATCTTCGCCAATATTAAATAAGAGATTATTAGAACAATCAAATGCTATAAGAAGTATTCTTCTTAATAAGACAATCGCACAATCGATATCGTCGATAGTAGCAATTTTAAGAGTAACGCTCTTGCGAAAGAAATCTATTTTAGAGACAGAAATATCGAGTTCGAGTTTATCTATCAAAAGTCTAATAGCTGATCTAATAATAAATCAATTGACAAAGTTCGTATCGTTTAAATTGTATATATTCTATATAAATTTGTCTATTCGCAGAAAATCTACAAAAACAAGACAAAAGACAGTATAAAAAGTAGCGTCTAAATATGTAGTTACGTCAAATATAGACAGAATATTTAGTAAGATGTTCTATATAATAGTCTTGCGTTTACGAGAAACGTTGTCGCTTTAACAACACTTAATATCGCGTATAACGCGAAGAAGAAGCGAACTACTAAAGATTGTATAATTAAAATAGTCTCTATCGATATAGACAGAACAAAAACCGCAAATATAGTTTTTAATAGTTTTTGTTTTGATGCGATCAAGCTTCAAACGAACAATTCAACTAGTTAGATTTTGAATAATAGCAAACAAAGTACTGCAATCAAAATAAAGACGACAGTATCGTATGTAGTTCTTAAAAACAGTAGAATAAAGATCTCTAATAATAGTGGCAAACTTTTATTATAGAAAAAGAGCTACATTTCGATCTAAAGATATCTTTGCGTATCAGAAGTCGAGAGAGTTGCAAGAATCTAGTCGACAAGATATACTAACTGTAAATATTTGTTAGCAATAGTTTTATATTTATCGCGTAAAAGCAGATCGACAAGATTATTTAACTTAGAGTTAATTTAAATCGACTCTATTAGTATGTTGTTAAAAGCAAGAAACATAACAATATCTTGCAGCAAGCTTATAGAATCGCCGCGAATAGATTCTTTATTAAGATTGGCAACAACAACAACATTATCGCTATAGATAATAATTCTGTTGTCGCAAAGTCGAGACAATTAAAAACGAAAAGTATAAAGAATTGCTCGCATTTTGTGCGTGTTAATATAAAGAGTTTTGCTTTTAATACGAGTAGAATAGCGCTTGATAAAAACGTCGATAGATATATTGTTTTTATAAGATATTCAGTAATTGTCTATGTCTTAGAAACTGAACACATCTATCTATATATAAGAGATCGATCGAGAGACCAAATATTGTAGAATTTTAATATTGTTTTAACGCGACAGAAAATAATGTTATTAGACTATGTCTTTTGCTATCGAAGCAGTAATATTGTAATATTGTATATTTCTTGTTAAAGAGACATATAAGATGCTTAGAAAAACGCGTTTCGACACTATTACTTTGATACAAAAGAATAGAAAATCTATCAAGATCTTTAGACTTTGATACAAAAAAGTCTTTGTCTTTATTGCTGTAGCAACAAGATTACGAGCTTGCTATAGTTTAGCAAAAAACAAATATATTTCTATTGTCTTATTATCTATTTCGATATCTAGAAACTTTACTTGTTGATTTAATTGTCTTTTTTTTTTATTGTTTCGGAGTTTCAAAAGATCGCAGAGCATATCTTACTCTTTTTAATAAAGAGAGATATCGATAAAGAGTAATAGAATAGCAAAAAAATTGTTCAAATAGTGCAGAAGAATGCGCTATCCAAAAAAATATATTAATATTTAATGTAAGATTTTTGCAAATAGATCGAAAAGAAAAAAAGCAATTTGCAATTTAAAGAACAGAAAATTTTCTATATAGAAAACGAGATTTTACTGAAAATCTAACAGTTATCGATCAAATATTGCCATCGTTATATGTCTAAAGACGTCAGCGAGATTCTTTTTAAAAAATACTGTTTCTCGTTCTTGTGCAATAAGAGCCGCAATAGTATTGTCGATTACGACATATTCGAGAGCTTCTCGATCGCGAGATATACTATTATTGACGAAGATATTTTTAGAGAAGAAAAGATTATAGATATATTTTCAGTTATTGTTGTATTTCGGCACAAGATCTAATAGTAAACATATATATAGATTAGATAGTAAAGCAGATAGTATAGTTAAACAATCTGTTTGCAACTGCTTATTGATGTCGACAATAAATATGTTAGAAGTTTTGTTTGCAAAGATATAATTTGTATCTATGCGAAAAATATACGAATCAATATATTCGATTTTAGTGTCTCGCGTAATTATATCTAAGAGAGCAGAAACAAAATATCTATCAAAATACATTTTCAGATATTTGTACTATCTCTCTATAAATAGAGATCTACTTGACAGCAAATTAGACTTGTCTAACAATACTAAATTATATAAAAAATTCTCCAACACAAAAATCAATAAACTAGATATGTTAGAAGACGAAGAAGACAACAAAATTGTCAAATATTATATTTTATTGAAGCAGCGATTGAGATTGTGAGTTTTCTAACAAGATATATATATATGCTTATATTTGCAGCTGTTACTATTGCTGCATTCGCCATATCTGGCCCATTGACAACAGATATTGTTTGTAATAGTAAATAGTTTACCAAATACAAATATCGAGACATTTTTTGCAAAACTAATAGAAAGATATAACTTGCGCAAGAATACTAACAACAATAGAGACTCGAATTGCTTTTTAGAGACGTTTGTAAGTTTTTACTCTATCTCGAAATAAAACAATATTTAGTATAGAGAATTATTCTAATCTATTCGAATAGCGCGAGTAACAAACTTTTAATAATACAATCTAATAAAGACAAAGATCTTGTAGTCTGCTATATTTATTATACACTAGCAATAGAAAATAATATCTTGATAGAGTTTCTATTTTATTGTCAAATACAAAACAAAACTAAGAACAATAAAGATATAAATATTGAAAACACAAAACAAATTTAGAAAACTTCTTGTATCAAAAAAATCGATTGCGTTTGTCGCGACAACAAAGAAAAAATTAACGATAAATTTTATAATATTTTTGACATTCAGTCTATTATAAAAGATGTCGTTCAAATAACGACGCGAAACACTAGAAAATATAGCGGCGAGACTATTGAATTCGGGCAAGAAGTTTATTGTAGAGACATCTATCGACATTCTTGAATCAACAAAAACTATAGAAACAAACATATATATATTACTTATTGTTATATTTTGCAATTGAAATTTCTGAGCGACAAGAGACTCTCTTGCTATCGCTATTTGTTTTTGTGCAGTAATCTTTTTTGCTATTGCTCTAATTCTAAAATAGAGAGCGACAATCTTGTTGTCTAGAGTTGTATTCTATATATTGTTCTCGAACTATCTTTTCGGATTTCTAGACAATAATAATAATAAAGAACAAGAAAATTGTAAAAAACAAGAAAATTGTAAAAGAGAAAACAGTAATCGACAACAACAAAAGACGTTTCTGAATATTTGTCGCAATAAAGTACCAGATTCTGACTCGAAACAAATATTCAATTGTGTTTTAGAGACAGACTTTCTAATACAAGACGTGCGACAAGCATTAGACGTTCTTTTAGAGACAACCGCATTAGCAATCTTGTTTTTACAAGATGCTATGTCGACGAAATGCGACAATTAAGAGAATAGAGCAAGAGATAAAGAAAATAACTGCAAAGCAATAATAGAAGAAAACAACTGCAAGACAGTAATATAGAAGAAACAACTACAAAGACAGTAATATGCGCAGTAATCAAAAGAGCCGAATGCAATAAGGAGGGGAGAAAAGAGGGAAGTGCAATAGGCAATTGCCATACTAAATAGTATGGCAGACGGCCAAGCACTGACCCCTTAATCTCCCTCATCCCCGGCACTAGCCCCCCTGTCCTGCAGGGCTCTTAAAGATGGAAAATACGGGATTCAAGACATCGCTTTAATTCAACTCGGTCTCTTCTATCAAGTCTCTGAACCGAGATAGCACGAAAGCATTATCGTTTGACGATGTCAAATCAGCTATACTAGCAAGATCGAGCCTTGCAGTCTGGCTCAGGACGATACGTGCAGAATCGGCCGCCACAACGCGGTGGGTATCAGCCTTTCAAATCAGTTCAATCTTAGTTTTCAGCTCCATTTCCTACCTAGTTTCATGATTATGATTATCAATCTAATGTGCCGCAATTTTCTAACCTCAATTATCCCCGACCATACTACCAACCGTACCAATCCACTAATCAATCTAACCCTCAGTACCCAAATCAACCGCCAGACCCACGCAATCAACCTTATTCGCGAACCGGCCAGTTATACGGGCAACACCAGCAGTCTCCACCCTATCGAAGACCACTGGCAATAGCCGCACCATCGAACGTCCAGCCAAACGTGTCCGGTGAACGGACAATTAATAATTGAAAGGGTCGGTATGATGGAAACAAGTCTAGAGCTTATGTTGCGAAGAAACAAGACGAAAACAATGGTAGCTATAACGAGGGAGTAGAGGACTCTTTTGATGTGGAGAATCGTGAATCTGGTTATTATGCCGCAGATCCAAATGTGGATTATTACGACATCGAGGCTTACAACCGAGATGAGGGTAACGAGGAACCAGAAGTCAACTTTGTGACTGTCCCGTTGGTTGAATGCCGTGACTGTTGTAAATCTTTTTCTATCAGGAATGCACTATTCCGGTACTTACGCTCGAAAACCGAAGCTGCCCGTTGCCCAACTGAGAGAAAAGCCAAGACAAACGAAGCAGTCAAGGCAGATGTGAAGCCCGCCGTTCCTGAAGAATTGACCAAAATTCTGAAGATTACGCCAACGAGGACCTCAACGGCGAACGTAGGAACTGGTTATGGATTCCAAAACTGACACTACGTTACCGCCAAAGCTTATCTTTCGAACAAGGCTACCGCAGAACCCATCTGCCTTGATACTGAATGTTCTGTTACTCTTCTGGACAGAGCCTTCTTCCAAGGGCAATGCTACAACGATGTGGAGATACGCACGATGGCCACCTTTATACCAGTACGAGGAATCGGCTCCGACAAGCATATGACAAGCAAATATGTTATCGTACTTATTCACCTTTCAGGCACGTCGGTAGCCGGAAAAGACGTGAAGGCCGTAATCACACGGGAGGCGCATCTGGTAGATGGGTTAAAAGCAAAGATGCTTGTTGGAATGAATATAATGAGTCCAGAACAAATCGACATTATTACCTTCTTGAAGCAAGCAATTATCGATACTTGCCAAGGCACCACCATACCGATTGAGATCCGTCCAAAGGGTAGTCCCACACGTCAGACTATCCACGCAAAATCAAATCTGATAATTTAACCACATACCAAGCAGCCTATTCCGATGCTCCATGTTAGACATCTATTTGAACGCGACTTTCTATTCGAGCCCGGCGACGGTATACTAGATGTAGTATTATTCTTGCAATTCTAGTTAAATATCGTCAGAACAGATGCTTGAGTAAAGATCTTCTTTAGCTTGTAGAATGTTTTTTTGCAGAACATGTGTAATTAGGAGTCTCCTATACACAGAAGGTTAATAATAAAGGTATGTGACAATGTAAAGTACTATGTAATGATAACTATTAGAATGAAGTTCCAACGTTAGAGTCTTGTATTAATAAAGACTAACAACTAAGAATCTTGAGAGTTTGTATGCGAGAATCTTTCTATATAGTATCTCGCTTAATCTATGCTTAGATAAGGGATTTTAGTAATATAACTGTTTATATTATAACAACTGCCTCTCCTCTTATGCGTTGATTAGAATCAGCTTAACTGAAGACTATCGGCTAACGGAGGTGCCAGTAGGAGTCCTGAAAGAACCTCTACCAGCCACGTCAGTCCCGCCTATAGAGAGTGTTGCGGTAAGCAGCTAGCGCTCTGGGAATCTTAGCAGCTAGACGGGAAGAAGAGAATAAATAGATAGCCCTTTCTTCTGTTTCTTCCTTTATCCCTTGAGATTTATAGAAATCTCGCTTTTGTTGCTGTTACTTGCTATTTAAATTGCTACTTTTATTGCTACTTTATTTGCTACTTTATTTGCTACTCTTATTGCTACTTCTATTGCTACTTTATTTGCTACTTCAATTGCTACTTCAATTGCTATCTTATTTGCCACTTCAGTTGTCGCTCTGCTTGCTACTCTCTACTACTACTTATATCGCAACTTATTGCGACTCACAATTATTGTATTTTCGATCTTGTTGTTGTTATTATAATACTCTTAGTTACTCGCGAGCGAGTTAATCTCTTAATCAAAGTTTGTGTCAATATATTCAACAACGTTAGCAGAAGACGTACTATCAATTTACTTTTACTTTTATTATATTACTTCTTTAATTATTTTTGTCGAGATATTTCGAAGTCTTGCTTTTGTCGATTCAGAACTAATCTTTAGTTAAAGATCGATTTTTAGAAAGACGCTAACATAAAGAACTTTCTCGATATTTATTAAGATATTGAATCAGAAGCTAATAACAATAACAATATTAATTTCAAGCAGAACTTTAATCAATTAGCAACAATTCTTGTCGTATAATAAAAACTAACTGTTGCAAAAGAAGTTTTTAAATTAAAAAAGTTAAAAGCAAAGTTTTTAAAAATCAATAACAAGAATGCAACATTAAATAATCAAGATTTTAAACAAGAAGATAATATAATTTTAAATAACGTAATTAATTAAACATTAGATATTATTCTTAATCTTAACTTTCTTAATTTTAATTCTCTTAGCTTTAATTTTTATGTTCAAGCATTAATAACTTGTTATTTATATATTAATATTATTTAATTAACTTTTATTTTAAGAAACAAATTTTATGTTGTTAATCTTTTTAAGCTAGTTAACAATTATTTAATTAATTCAATTAATAAGTAAGATCTTTAACTGATCAACAATAACAAGATTGAGCTTATAACAACAACGTTAGTCAATAAAATATAATAAGTTTAAATTATCTTATATATAATATACTAATATATATGCTGTTACAAATGTATTAGAATTGAATCTACAAAGTTGTTAAGATTTAATTCTAATAAATTTACAACTAGTTTTAGCGCGTTAATTGCGTAATAATTAGAGCTAGTTAAATTTGATTAAACTATCTATTAATTTTGAAGTATCTTCTAGATCGACTTCTATTATTTATTAGACAAACATTCTTCTTTGTGTTACGAATAATTAATATATCTCTAGAGTAAACATATTACTTTGTATTGCAAATATCTTTCAAATTAATATCTTTTTTGTAATTTAATATGTTTCTTTTAGAACTAGCGTTGTTTCTAAGTAACTATTATATAGAGCGTATTCTTTTTGTCTTTTGTATCTTTTTTCTTCTATATTCTTAAAGTCTTAGTTATAGCTATCTCTATTAAAATATTCTATTTACTATAAACGCAGCTAATTAGATTCTAGACACAATCTTAATATTACTTTAAGAATTTGTTAATTACACGATACTAATTCTATATCTATTTAAGATACTTGTTAGACAGAACAAGTCTAAAGAAATCCGTTTACCTGATAATTGACGCAATCGAAAGATAGAACAATATCAGAGAATTTATAGAATTAACAACGAGATTGTTTGAATTGCTAGAAGACTTATTGCTTATTAAGTACGCAAAGTTCAATTCAATTAATAGAATCTACAATAAAGAATCTTCGTAAATTGCTAGAGAATTACAAAATCTTCTTATTAAGCAATTCTTTTTCTTGAAGACTAAACAACTATAACAACAATCTTTCTATTCAATTGTTAAGCATTGTTATTTGCTCGACTTGTTTAATCTACTCTTATTCTTTGTATTCGAAAAACTTTATTATGTCTAGTTGTCTCTTAACTAAAGAGCGCTCAGAGAGATTTCGAAAACGTTTCTCTCAAACTTCTGAATCAAATTTATCAAAATTACTTAGTACTGCATCTTCTTTTTATAAAGACGACAACAAATTCTTTGTCGAAACAACTATGCTCTATAAAATCTGAAAAACTCGAAGTTTAGTTCTTGATCAAGAAACAAATCGACTAGTCGAAATAAGTAGACAACAAAAAAACAAGATAAAAGAATTAAAAGTTAGACTACAAGCTAAGAAGAATACGTCTTCGAGTTTTATCTATTTTAAATATTCTAGATCTTAGAAAATATTGAACTCTTCGTTATTTACTAATAAAAAAGATTCTATCTGAAATACTTGATACAAAAAGATTCAGAATAAACTAGAAATTAATATCGATCTCTTTTCAAACAAACAAGTTAAATTGAGTTATATTTATTTTAGATTATTCGATAACGCAGCAGAAGTTACTCAAGCTAGACGTCAACAAGATTGTAAGAATTTCTATAAAATAGTCGACGACTTTTTGAAAGAACTAGCTAAGTTGTTCGACAATTCGAATAAAGAAGTTAACTTTTGTAGAGAATATTACAATCTAGTTTAGAGACAAAAGAAATTCGACAAGTTCTTTACTCAATTTTAACGACTATCTTTCTTCTTAGAATATTACGAAAAACAACTAATAGTTAATCTGAAAGACAAGATTAATTCTTGTTTTCGATTTGTGTAAATAGATTAGTTAGTTCAATCTAGTTCTCTTTAAAAAATTTGCTTCTATCTGATTCGATTGAATAATAATTAGCAAGTTATTCGGGAAATAAAGAATAAAATCAACTCGATCAAACGCGTTGAGAAGTCTATCAAGTCTATCTTTTATCGAAAAATCGAAGTTACTATATCAATAGATTAGTCAAAATCGCGCAAGACGATTTTGACTAGCGTCAAGAATTCGGATATACAAGCTGAAATCTGTTTCGTTTGTTATAAACTAGATTATATCTCTAGAGAGTATTCTAATCAATTCTCTAGAGTTAATATATTAGAAGACAACGATAAATTCGATTGTTCTATCTCTAAGTTGAATTCTAATTCAAAAAACTAGTTGTCTCTTCAAAAGTTATCGAAGAGATAGAAATTATATCTTTGTGCAATCAAGTCGAGATTCTATTAGAAGAAAACTACTTTGAAAAGTTGTTTCTGATCAATGTATTTCTTAGCTTTTAGAATAGATTTTTTAGTCTTCGATCTTTAATAGATAGTAAATTAGTTGTTTGCACGCTAATATATATTAGACTAGCCAATAAGATATGCAAGAAACTCGAATTACAATCTATATTCTTGGCAAAAGAAAAGTTAATACAAGACTATAATAGAAAGCTATTCAAGAAGACAATTACTTATAAAATTCTATTTAATCTAATTATCGGAAGTGTAATGCTATAACTATAACATTCTAAACTCTGTCGTAACTCGTAGTCGAATCACATTATATATCAAGATAGCGTTCAAATCTTGTCTTGACAATAAAAAGTTTTTTTCTTGAGAATTTCTCTCTAAATTTTTACGATTTATTTCTCTTATAATTGTAGATCTATTTTTCTATTTTGCTCTTTATACGCATAGCGTGCGTCTTAATAGTGTTACTTCTATTATACAATTGTATAATTTTATAGTAATAAACTATCTAATTTTCTAAGAGCAATTGTTTGTTAAAATATCGAATTAAAAATTTAAAAAAGCAACTTGTTTTAACAAAAGCAAATTTGCAACAAAAACAACTATTGCAAAAAGCAATACAATTGCAATTAAAAAAAAAATTGTAGTTATTAATTTTCGAAAATTATTAAATAAAGAATATAGCAATTTCGATAACAAATTTTTGATCAAAAACAAACTTAAAGCAAATACAAGCTTTACTTTCGACAATTTCGAAATTAACTACAAAATTCTTTTAGAGAAAAAAAGAAAAAAGTCGAAACAACTTGCTATTAAACATAAATATCAATTTTTTTTAAAAGAAAATCAAAAATTTCAAATTCTATTATAAGATAACAAAATAAGTGCATTGTTTATACAACAATACTATACAATATTTTTGAAGAACAATATTTTAAAAAACAACAAACTATTTTTAAAAAAGCAAAAATTAATACTCGATTTAAAATTGTTTTATCTAAATAACTACTACAAAAAAAACTTTAAAAAATAAAAAAACTAAATTAGAAATACAAAAATTATATTTGAATCTAGTTTAAAATTCTTTTCTATTAAAAGTTATAAAATTTGCTAATATTAATTCTTTTTGTACAACAATTCAATAATACAATAAAATAACTACAAAAAGACAAATTTTATTGCTCTAAATATTTAAATATTCGAACAATTCTTATAGTATCTAATAAATTTTATAAAATTACTTAAGAATTGTTAACTAATTATTGCAATTAAATACAATTATATTAAGCAAAGTTCTACGCAAAATATAAACAACTTTGTTGTTTATTTAAAAATTTTAAAAACAAATTTAGAACTTTTTATTAAATTTTAGAAACAAAATACGTTTTTAAATAAACTAAAAAATAAAACTTATAAAAAAATTATTATTGTTTTTAATTTTTTTGTAATAAGAGACACGTTTGTTGCGCTAATTGCGTGCGTAAAAGACGCTACTATCTTGCAAAATAATTATAGAAATTAATTTCAAAAATTAAGTTATAAATTTTGCTTTATCTCAAGAGATAATTGTTTTAAACAAAAATTAAATAAAACAATTTTTAAATTAAATTTTTGCAATCTTTCTTAGTAAAATCGATATAAAAATACTACTATATTTCTTTTGCAAAACAACGCAAATAGCAATAATTGTACAAACGAAATTCGTATATATTACAATTGTAATTAGCAAAAATATATCTCTTTTAATTGTTCTTTTTTTAAAAAGAAAAATTTGCAAGTTAATACAACAATTGTTGCAAAATCAAATATATTGCGCATTATACAAAAGATACTATTGTCTCGATATATTAGTAAAATTTTTAACAATTCAAAAAATTAAAGAGATTTGCAACAATTATTGTTGTTATTGCAAATTATAAAACAAAAGTTAATACAATTTTAACAAAGTTATTTATATATATATTAGACAAATATTATAAAAGAGTAACGCTTCTAGATAAAGAAGTATATATTAATTGCATTTTTAAACAATAGACAAAAATATAGTATTTAAAGAACGCAAATTTTTTATCTATTAAAATCGAAATTTTTTACAAAATCAAAATATAATTTCTAGAATTTTACAATATAAATATTAAAATTTGCGATAACAATAACAAAAAATATATATTGTATTAAATTTTCTACTTTTTTTCGAAAATTGTTTAGAATATAATTGTTAAGTTATTATAAATAATAAAAACAAATTTGTATATTAATTAACAAACTCTTATATAAAGATATTAAGTAACAAAAAACAAAATTATAATAAATTCTTTTAAAAGTTTTTTATTATATATAAAGAATACTTTAATTTACGTATTTATAATAAGTAATATTAATATTATTGCAAAAGCAATCTTTTTCTTGATTTTTTAAATTTTGATAGAAATTTTATTGTATAAAAACTATTTTTTCGAGATTAATATCTCTCTATTTTTAAAATATAACAAAAATAATTATATTATAAATTTACAATTTAATATAAAGTTGTTGTTTAAATCTCTATATATATTGTTCGAAAAAGAACTTGCTATACTTTAAAATTACTTGCTTAAAAATTAAGTATTAAAATATATTTATAAATCTATAAATTGTGCAAGCGTTTTAATATTGTTTGTTTTTAAAAGAAATAATACTTTTTAATTTTATATAAATTATCGAAAACTAAACTTAATAATTATTAAGAACAAATATTTATTATTTATTATTAAGAAGACGCTAAATCGACTAATAAATATATACTATTTTATTAAGTTTAATTTTAAAAATATATACTATTGCATTTGTATATAAAAGAGAGACAAATAAAAAATTGTATCTTATATATACTATAGTCTTTTTAAGTATACAATTATGCTCTTCGATTTGTTTAATACTTTTATTACTTTTTAAACTTTAATTAATAAAGTATTGCAAAATTTAATAAATTATATTTGCGTTGTTTATTTAAATAATATTCTAATTTACTTTAAAATTTGCAAGAAATATTAAAATTATATTTGACAAATATTTGATTAACTAAGACAATTTAAATTATATACAAAACTTTCTAAATATACTTTTCTAATATAGAGTATCGAATTTCTAAACTATATTATTAATAGTAAGAGTATTGCTATAGATATATTATAATAAAATTAATTTATATATAATTTCGATTTATTATGTTGCGAAAGTTGCAAATATTTCTAAGATTCGCAAATTTTTATCGATACTTTGTTAAATATTTTGCAAAAATAATTAAATTCTTAATCGAGCTACTTAAGAATAGCAAATAAAAAAAGCAAAATAAATTATTTTTGTTTAACGCTTTTGCTTTAATTGCGTTTTGAATTTTTATTAATATTTTTATTATTGCTTTTATATTAATATATTTCGATTTTAAGAATCAAATTATAATTAAGATTAATATATTAAGATTTGCTATTGCAACTATTCTTTTTCAACTTATGCTTCGCACGTAGAACAATAATTAAATAATATAATATTTTGTTATATTTTATTTCAAAAAGATAATTTCTATTGAAATTTGCTATAAAATATATAATTAAAAGCTATTAACTATTGTCGCAAAATTTTAACAATAACAATACTATCTTAAAAACAATTATTTATCAATTACTATTTTAACAAACTATAACAATCTAAAGTATTTTATAATAATAACGTTTTTTAATTGTTGTTAATCTTAATAGATTTTTTTGCTTATTAAATATAATTTCGAAATTAAATATTAAGCAAAGAAAATTAATTTCGCAAATAGATTGTCGAGACAATTAAATTATAAAAGCAAAACAAATAACAAAATTTATCTATTTACTTTTTAAAACAAGCTTAAGAATATTACAATTGCAATTATTAAAATAACTTTTAATTTAATTAGAAACGCGACTAAAGCAATATTAACTTCAATTTGTATTAAAATTGTTTTGCGTATTTAAAATATCTTCGATATTAAAATATTTAATAAATTGTTTGTTAAAAACATTTTCGAGATCTCTAATAATATTAATTTAAATATAGAGAAAAGTATTGTAATTTAACAATTGCAATGCAACAATATTAATACAATATATAAATACAAAAACTTAATAAAATTCTTCTTCTTAATTCTATTAATAGCAATAGAAATATTTTAGGAAAAAAATACTTTAATACTTAAAATAAAATAGCAATTAATTACTTTCTTTTAACACAATAAATATGCTAAATATAAATAGAAATTTAATAATAATTTATTTTATTATTTTTGCGCAATCTATATATTAGATAAAGTTTTGCTAAAATTGAAACTATTACGTTTGTATTATAATAATTCTTTAAACAAGAATTATTTTGAAGTTAAAAAAACTTGTATATTAATTAATTAAAAGTTCTATTAATTTTGTATATTTATTAAAATAAAATTGTATATTCGAAAATACAATATATATTAACAATAAGTTTTTTGCGCTATTTGTATTTACTTAATTTTAAAAGAAAATTTCTATAAATTTTATTATAGAACTTTTTTTTAATTGCAATAGCAACAATATCTATAATACAATTCTTATTATTGTAAATCGATTTTTTAAAATAATATTATATATTTTAGTTAAATCAATTTAAACAATAGAAAATTTAATTAATATTTTGTTCAAAAAAGTTTTTCTCTTCTTTAAAAGCGTAAAAAGAATTGTATTTAACAAAAATATATTGTTTATTAATAACTATTAATTTGCAATATACTATAGTATTTGTATAAAAAGAAAACTAAGTATTGTTTTTTATTTGCAAATAAATAGATAAATAAAAAGACAAAATCAAATATTAGAGTACTATCTTTGCTACTATTGCAACTATTAATAAGACAATTAAAAATCTCTCTTATTAATAACTTAATATATATATAATAATATTGTTTATTTATTTTTAAATATATTGTTTCTTAAGATTGCGTTCAAGTATTATTTAAATTTCAATTTTAGTTAAAATAACAAAAAATACTCTAATATTTTTGTTGTTTAAAAGTGTATACAAATCTTATAAAATAAACGCAATTATATAAAAAAGCAATTAAGAGATATATAAAGAGTGCAAACAAAATATTATAATTAAAAAATTAAATCTTAGTATTACAAAGTAGAAAACAAAATTATACTTTCTATTAAGAATCTTAAAAATACTTGATTTAAGAAAAAGCTTTTCTACAAATATATAAGATTGTTCTCTATTATAAATATTGTTAAAACGCAAATATATTAATTGCAACTCTTAAATAATTAATAAATTTATTTAATCTTCTATATTTTGTTTTTTAAATTCTATTATTAGAATTTTAATATTATTAAGTCGACGCAAATAATATTAATAAACAAGAACAAAAAATAAAAAATAGAGAAAATTCTAAACAAGAAAAAAAAATAGAGAAAACTCTACTATTTTATTCAATAAAAAGAATTTTTTTTTTGCGAAAACAATTAAATATTAAAGTAGTTCTTAATTTATATAAATACAATGCTAAAACAATTTTACAAATAACAATAGATTGTTGTTTTTGTTTCTAAGACAAAAAAGTTATATTCTCGAATAAATTAAAACAATCTAATAAAGCCAAATTGATGCAATTTGATCGACAATATTGCGCAAATAAGATAGAATCTCTATTATTGTTAAAATATATAAAAAATTAAATAAAAATTGCAACTTTTTAAATTTGATTACAATAATATAAAGAATAATATATTTTTGCTATCTAATTCTATATCTTTTTTAAATAGATTTTCTAGTTCCAATAATCTTTTAGTAAATATATAATAAATTTTAATTGCGTTTATTATCTAAATTAATCTAATTATATTTAATAACAAGATTTTTTTTTAACTTTTTCTTTTAATTGTTATATATATTAATTTTTAATTTATTCTTTATTGTTGTTGTTTGTGCGCAATAATATAGCAATTGCAAATATACTTTTAAGTTTTTGTAATTGCAATAAAAAATATATTTATACAATTAACAACAATCTTTATTTTGCAAATAAATATATCTTTAAAAGTTTAATTAAAGTATTTAGTTTAATTCTTAAAAAAACAAGATTATATATATTGTTAACAACAATATTAATATATAAGAGAAATTTTTGTCTAAATATTTATATTGCTTTTTTTTAAAAAAGTCTAATTAATATAATCTCTAATTAAAAACAAGACAAATAATATTGTTTTTAGCAAAAAAATTTTTAAATTATATTTAATATATTATTTAGATATTAATATTAGCTAATACAAACTTCTTTTTCTTTAAAAAATTAAAGTTGTTTTTCTTTAAAAGAAATTTCGATAAATATATTTAATAGCATATTATATTTATTATTTTCTACTAAATATTATATAAATATATTAAAGTAATCTTTATATTATTTAGTTAATTTATTAAAGATAGCAATTTCTTATTGTTATATTTTTATTTATTAATAAAGCGCAAAACAAGTTTAATCTTAACAAAAAAATCAAACAACTTAAAGTTGCTATTCTTAGCTAAAACTTGCTATATAAATATTAGCAAATTAACAACTCTTTTGCAAAAACAACAAAAAAATTTAAAATACTAATATATTAGTTTTTAATATAATTGTACAAGCTAAATCTATAAAGCAACAAGCAATAATACAATAAATACAACACAAATCTTTTTTCTTTATATACTATATAATATATTAATATAGAAAAAGAATTGCAAAAGAAACTTTGTTTACTATTGTTTTTTTATTATTTTACAAATAGTATAAGCATCGCAAACAACAAAAAAACACAAAAAAAACAATATTAAAAACACAAACAAAAAGATTGTTAACTTTATTTAAGAATTGCTATTAATGTTAGTTTTAACAAGATTCTACAACAACTTTGTTATATATATTTATATCAATAATATTGCGCTCTATTAGATATTAGTTAATATTATTAGAAATTTGTATTATTTCTAAAATTTATACAAAATATTAAAAAAACTTATTGTTCTTGTTGTTGCAACTACAAATATACTCTATTAGTATTATATATATCGAAAAGAGATTGCAAAGAAATTGTTACAAAGTTATCTTAAATATATTATAATAATAAAAAGAGTATAATATTTTAATAGATAAATATTACTATTGCGTTTAATATTGCGCTAATTCGATTTAATTTAAGCGCACAAATTAAGATAATTTATAAAACAAAGAAATTTTTATTGCGAAATTACAAATTAATATTGCGCAAAAAACAAAATATCTAATAGAGAATATTGCGTATAATATTTTGATTTTAGTTAATTTAAAATCGTAGCATAATTTAATTGTAATCTCTAAAAATAAACTATTGTTATACAATAAGTAAAAAGTTTTTCTCGAATTCTTAATTTATAGTTAAAAAGCACTTATAGAAGTCTTATTCAATTATAGAACTATTATTTAATAATATATAAGAAAAATATTCTTGTCGTTATTGCAACAATTTTTTGCTCGTAATATATAAAAAATATAAAGAACAATACAAAAAAAATCTATTTATATATTTTTATTAACAAACAAATTAATAACAAACGCAAAATATAATTGCGATTATTGCGTATTTGCAATATATAGCAATTAGCAAATACAATACTAATTTTGAAAATCAAAATTCTAAAGAAAAAAATAATTGTAATATTATAACTATAATATTTCAAACTTTGTCGTAACTTATAGTCGAATTATATTATATATTAAGATAGCGCCCAAATCTTGTCTTAACAATAAAGAGTTTTTTCTTCGAGAATTTTTTTCTAAATTTTTACAATTTATTTCTTTTATAATTTTAGATCTATCTTTCTATTTTGCTCTTTATACGCACAACGTGCGTCTTAATAGCGCCACTTCTATTATACGATCGTGTAATCTTACAGGAAGTTATAAGAAATTAATTATGTTAATACTAATAGCAGATATCGGACATTATAAGACTATATTGAGCAAATTATAAATAAACAAAAATAGAATATTACTAAATATACATTATAATACTATCGTATTTTCTAATCAATTAGATGTTTCTATTTCGATTTTTCTAGTTTTATTAATTACAAAGCACTCTAGTTGATCTCGATCAACTTCGATTTCTTCGATATTTAAAGTTTTGAAACGCTTAGCTTCAACTGTTTCAGAGAAATTCTTCTCAATTCGAAGTATAGCTGTCGTCTTATTCTAAACGCTAACAAATTAATCAAAGAGAAATTACATTAAGATTTTTTTTATATTTATCAAAGATATTGATAGGGAAATTGTCTATAACACTCAATATAATCTAGACTTTATAAGTATATTCTCGATTGACAAAACAACTTAGAATCTAGAAAATATTAAAATTAAGCTATCTTCCAAATATCAAGAGTTTCTAGACGTCTTCGATCGAGTTTAAGCAGACAAGTTATTGTTTTACTGCTTTTACAATTATAAGATAGAGCTTACTAGTAACGCAATATTGCTTCGATGTCGAGCATATCGAATATCTTTTTACAAGCTTCAGAAAGTTAAGAAATATCTAAACGAGAATCTTTTCAAGAGATTTATAATTTCTAGCAAAGTCTTGTATTTTTTATTAGTTTTGTTTGTTCTAAAAGCAAATAAAGATCTACGATTCTACATTAATTATCGAAAACTCAATACTATTATTAAAAGAAATCGCTACTCTCTATTGCTTATAGATAAGATAATTGGCAAAATTATTGATTGCAAGCATCTAATTAGATTAGATATTATTTTAGCTTTTAACAAACTGCGTATGCATCTCGATAACAAGAATTATATTATCTTTATTATTGCTTTGGAAATATACAAATCCAAGATGCTATCTTTTGAACTTATTAATAATTCTATTTTGTTTTAGCAATATATAAATAATATTCTATAAGATTTTCTAAACAACTTTTGTTAAGTATATCTAGACAATATTTTGATTTATAGCAAAACTTAAAGCGAATATAGAAAATATATCAAAATAATATTAGCTCGTCTACGAGAAGCTAGTCTACAGATAGATATTCGAAAGTGCGAGTTCGATATAGAAGAGATTGTCTTCTTAGAAGTTATAGTATTAGAATAAAATCTTTGTATAAATTTTATTAAAATAAAGGTTATAGTTAACTAAGTTACGTCGATTAATCTAAAAGAGATTTAGAGCTTTGTAAGATTTGTTAATTTCTATTGTTGTTTTATTAAGAACTTCTCGAAACTAGTCAAATTGTTTATTTAGCTAACTAGAAAAGACACGTCTTTTGTTTGGAACAAGATCTGTGTTCAAGCTTTCGATAATCTAAAAAAACAAGTTAACTCGATTTTAGTTCTACAATATTTCGATTTTAAACAACAAGTTATTTTGAAAATCGATACATTCGACTACGTTAAAGATAATATTCTATTATAGTAAGACAACAAGGAAGTTCTTTATTTAGTAGCTTTCTATAGCAAAAGTATAATTTTAGTTGAATGTAATTATTATATCTATAACAAGAAATTGCTAGCTATTATTCGATGTTTCGAACACTAAAGACTCGAGCTAGAATGTATCGAGCTATCTATTTAGATGTTTATCGATTATTAGACTTTGAAAATCTTTATGGAAAATAAATAGTTAACTCGATATTAGATTAATTGTTTAGACATTCTATTCGAGTTTAACTTTTAGATTATTTTTCGATTAGACAAAACAAATATTAAAGCTAACGCTCTAATTAGAATGTTTGTATCTAATAATACTAAGTTAGCTTAATATACTAAAGATTGCTATTAGACTATTCTAATATCTAATAGAATAGATATTTTGGCAACTAATTCTAAGATTAGTCTTTATTAGCAAGTTAAAGATATTAACAAAATTAATAAGCATTGCAACGAATATAGAAAAGTTATAAGCGAAAACAAGCTTAAGCTATATAATACGAAATTGAAGCATTGCAAGATTGTTGACAACTTTCTATATTAGAAGAGCTTACTATAGATTCTCGAGAACATATACGTGAAACTACTAAAAGAAGTGCATAATTAGTCTTCAATCTCTTATTCTAACAATCAAAGAATAATAAATCTAGTTTAACGTTTCTACTATTGATCGAGTTATCGAGCAACAATTAGAAAATATATTCGAAACTATTATACTTGTTAGCGAAGTAAAGTATCTAGGAATAATACTAATAAACTTTATTATTCTCTTCCAATTCTATAGGAACGCTAGAAAGATATAGTTATAAACTTTATTACTAAGCTATCTCTATTAGAGAGTTACAACGTTATCTATATTATTATATATTGTCTCTTTAAGAAGCGTTACTATGTATTCTGTTATTAAGACGATAAAGATATCTCAATCGAAGAAACAATTTGAATTATGCTTTGAAACGTCTATCGACTATATAATTTATTTAGTTCTATTGTTTTAGACAAAGATTCTTAGTTTATATTAATTATATAACAAAGTCTTTGCAAGCGACTAAAGATTACAACTAGTCTATCAACAATCTATTATTCTAAGATCGACAATTAATTAGAATAAGCTAATTAAGATATTAAACGCAAACTTAGAATCTACTGCAATTACATACAAGACAACTAAGCTAAATAATTATTAATAATAGAATTTAGTAAGAATTTTAATACATTCTCGACGATCTCGATGTTTCTCTTCTACTTTAACAAAGATTTTTACTCTCGAATAAGTTTCGATTTAGATACAACTAATTACGAAACTACTAGAGAGCGTCTAGAAGTTAGAAAGACAAACAATATTGCAATTCGAATAAAAGAGCTTCTAATCTTCGGTTGTTAACAACTAGAAAAGACGAAGCAGATTATTGAAGCTTAGATCAATAAATATAGACAAAACGTTATCTATAAAGTAGATAACTAAGTTTGATTATTTTTCGGAAATATTAAGACAATAAGATTCTGCAAAGATTTAGAAGACAAGTAGCTAGAATCTTATTAAATTACTGTTAATATTGAAGTCTTCTATTGTTTTCGTCTATCGATTAGCATAAAGCAACTACATTCGATGTTTAGCTCGAAGTTACTACATTCTTATTCTGAAGATTTATTACTCGAATAGCATTTGAAATCTTCTAGATTATTGATTATCGAAGATAAAGAGTACTAAGAAGTAGACAATATTTTAAACTTTAGACGTTATCGAGATTGAATGCAATACAAAGTCAAATAATTAGATCTAGATAGAGACAACAAGTAATACTATGCTAATAAAGAAGAATTTAACAATTTCAAAGAGGTTTTGAACAAATATTATAAACAATATTCTAACAGATTACGCTAAGTATTAGCTTTCTCTCAAGCAGTCAATTAGGATTTCACAGGTCTGAGTCTGCGAAATCGTAACTGATTAATTAATCGAACCGGTTATAAAACTATATTTATGCGAGAATAAATTTTCGAAGAAGAGGGTAATGTTACGAACGTGCCAGGATTGAATCTACAGAATTGTTAAGATCTAACTCTAATAAATTTACAATTAGTTTTAGCGCGTTGATTGCGTAATAATTAGAACTAGTTAAATTTAATTAAGCTATCTATTAATTCTAAAGTATCTTCTAGATTGACTTCTATTATTTATTAGACAAACATTCTTCTTTATATTACAAATAATTAATATATCTTTAGAGTAAACATATTACTTTGTATCGCAAATATCTTTCGAATTAATATCTTTCTTATAATTTAACACGTTTCTTTTAGAACTAGCGTCGTTTCTAAATAGATATTATATAGAGTGTATTTTTCTTGTCTTTTGTATCTTCTTTCTTTTGTATTCTTAAAGTCTTAGTTATAGCTATCTCTATTAAAATATTCTATTTACTACAAACGCAGCTAATTAGATTCTAGATATAGTCTCAATATATGCAATGTTTAATCGAGTTAATTAATAAGTTAACAAGATTTAATTTACAAGTAAATATACTTTAATATATAAATTATTTACTAATACTTTATTTATATTATATCTTTGACTTTATACGAAATTTTTACTTTTACTTTTATAAAACTCGCATTATTATAAGATCTTATAATCTCGAAAACTAATATAATGTTAAAAATAAACTTATTAATTAAGTTTTAATAAAAAAAAATATTAATATTAAACTTTTAACTGAAAGTTTAGATTAAAAATTAAAAAATATATATATAATATTAAACTCGATATAACAAACGCAGAAAAATTGATATATTAAAAATTTAACAATAATAATTGTATTTATCTTAACTGTCAATTTTAATATATATGCAATAAGTATAATAAAACTTATTTGATAATTAACTGCAAATTAGTTAATTTAAACAATTAATTAATTACAAGAAAATAACATTAAATCTTGATTTTGCTATTAATAATCTTAGAATTCTTCTTATATTAACTTATAAATGTTAATAAGATCTCTTTAACTTATAGAGAATCTTTATATATAAAAATATAATAGAAGCATTTAATAAAACATTTAAATTATATTTATATTTATATATTGCTATTTATTATTAAATATAATGCAAAAATCGAATATTAAGACTTTAATTAATAGATTTTAAATAAGAATCTCTCTTTAGTAAATAAAACTTCAAAAATACTTTAAGTTAATTTAAAGCAATAGCTTAATTATAATCGATTAATTAAAATGCATTAAATATCTTATTGCTTTATATTCTTATTGCTAAGATTAATATTCAAGAAAGATAATTACTAACATCAAATATATTATTTATTATTTTTAAAAGATAAATCGATTAATAATTATATTTTCGAGAACTAAGAAGCAATAAAATACTTTATATTTAATTAGACAACAACAATGTTATACAACGTTAATAGAAATACAGTTTTTATTAAAAGAGATTTAATTAATATCTTTTGTTATATATTAATAATTATATTAGATTATTAATTGCTAAGATTTAGATAAAAGAATAGATATTAAATTAATCGATTTCTACTCTTCGATTTACACATATTATTATATTTGTTTAATCTCTTTTCTAAAGATTTATGTTAAATACTTATAAGCAAACTATTATAACACTTAGTTATATATTATTTAAATAATTTTCTAATTATATAATCGAGCTTAATTAAAGCTTGTAAATATAAAAATAATTTTAATAATTTATACGCTTATTTAAAACTTAACATAAATCTTAAAAAGAATCTTATTAATATTATATATACGTTCTTAAAAATTAAGCTAAATTTAGTTAAAATAATAACTTATTTATTAATTAATAAGTATTAAAAGACAATTTAACTAATAGATTAAATCTTGTTAAGAAAATTACTAATATATAAAAAGTTGTAAGCGTTGCTCGACTTTTTATTATTTGCGACAAAGATTATAATCTCTGAAAGAATCTTTCTTAGATAATTGTTTAACAATTTAATTATCTCAAAATTATATAAACAAAGCATTAATTATGCAATAAAATAAGATATTCTTTAATAAAAAACGTTTCTTTTTAAATAAAACAATATACGTCTGCTTCGCATATACGAGACGCAACAATTATTATATCTTTGAACAAATACAGTTAATTTATTAAGTATAAAAGAATATTATCTGCGTAATTTTTATACATTGTTATTAATAAAGAAAATGTTTATAAAACAATTTAATACTCGACTTTAAAA
>JAABUL010003026.1_pt1 | contig 26040 bp, 7 predicted proteins | sample 5559151 | NCBI WGS metagenome assembly JAABUL01 (sample SAMN10711876, study PRJNA513368) | rock metagenome | isolation source: Antarctica rocks | place: Antarctica: Victoria Land, Pudding Butte sud | reverse complement strand
GCCTTCTTTATAATTAGGATAAAGGAGGGCGAAGAGTATAAGATAGCGTTCTATACGCGAAACGGACTCTACGAGTTTTTAGTTATACTAATAGGGCTTACTAACGTACTAGCGACATACTAAAGGATAATTAATAACGTTCTTAGCGATCTTATTAACATTACCGTTATCGCCTACATCGACGACATACTTATCTTCACAAAGGGATTACGAGAGTAGTACGCTAAGGACGTAGCCGCTATACTCGAACGACTAAGTACGACTACCTTTAAGACTATACCCGAGAAGTGCGAGTTCTTTAAGAAGGAAGTTAGTTTCCTTAGCTTTATTATAGGAACCGACGGAATCAAGATTAATCCCGAGAAGACAAGCTCGATTATAGACTAGCTAATACCTAAGAATGTTAAGGATATATAGTTATTCCTTAGACTTACGAACTATAACCGGAAGTTCGTTAAGGACTACTCGAAGTTAGCTACACTACTTACGAACCTTATACGGAAGGACATCTAGTTTATATAGAGTAAGGTTTAATAAGAATCATTCGAACGACTTAAGAAAGCATACTACGAAGCGCTAACGCTACGTATGTTTAACTTAACAAAACCTATATAAATCGAAACCGACGCCTCCGACCTAGCGATAGGAGTATGCCTTATATAAGAGTTCGACGGGACTCGGTATCTAATCGTATACTTTTTAAGAAAAATGACACCTACTAAACAAAACTATAAGATTTACGACAAGGAGCTACTCGCAATCGTCGTAGTATTACGATACTAGAGAGTATACTACGAGGGAGCTATAGGACTAACAATCTACTCTAATTATAAGAACCTAATATACTTTACGATAACAAAGGTTCTTACCCGACGGTAAGCACGATAGTTAGAGCTACTTAGAGAATATAAGTTCGAAATCGTATACACTCCCGGAAAAGAAAATAGGCGCGCCGACGCACTTAGTAGACGAAGCGACTATATAGAGGGATATAAGCCGTAACAATACCGTATACTAAAAGTTAATTAAGACGGATCGCTTAGTACGAACCCGTAGGAGTTTAACGTAGTTATGCGAGTACTACGAGACAATAACGAAGAGTTCCTAATATAGTATAGGAAACTTAAGGTTCCTCTAGATAAGGAACAAGAGTATATATAGGATTACTACGACGGACTAGCTCTAGGACATCCTAGGATTACACGAACCGTAGAATATATTAGGAGAAACTTTGTCTTCCCCGATATAAGGAAGAAAGTTTCTACCTATATTAAGAAATGCGAAAGCTATAATAAGAACAAAGTATTACGATACGTATAGTACGGGAATCTCTAGTTTAGAGAACCGCTATACTAACTATAGAATAAAGTAACGATAGACTTTATCGTTAAACTCCTAAAGTTAGAGGACCCGGTAATAGGAAACAAGTACGATTCTATACTTATAATAGTCGACCGACTAACGAAGTACTTACACTTCGTACTATATAACGAAACTATTAACGCTAAGCAATTAGGTTACCTAGTACTTAATAGGCTCGTTCGGTACTACGGCGTTCCTACGACATTTATTACAGATAGAGACAAGCTCTTTACGTCAAAATACTAGAAGACTCTAGTATTAGTTATAGGTATAAAACATAAGCTATTAACGGCTTTCTACCTACAAACGGATAGACAAACCAAACGATCGAACTAAACACTAGAAGGATATCTACGATACTACGTTAACTACGTACAAAACAACTAGGTAGCTCTCCTACTATTAGCCTAGATTACACTTAATAACAATATATTAGAAATAACTAAGATATCTCTATTCTTTAGAAACTTCGAGAAGGACCTAAACCTATTTATAACGCTATAACTAGGACTAGAAGTAGACCGCGCTATTATAGATATAACGTAGTTTAAGAAAATCTACGAAGAAGTAAGGGCCGGAATACTACACTAGTAAGAAAACCTTACTAAGACAAGGTATAAGGATTCAAAAACGGCACCTTAGCTTAAGGAGGGGGATAAGGTCTTCCTCCTTACAAAAAATTTAAAGACTAGAAGAAAAGCGAAAAAATTAGATTATATAAAGGTCGGACTATTTTTGATTAGTAATATTAAAGGGCTAAACAACTACTAACTCGATTTACCTAAGGACGTAAGAGTACATCCTATATTCTATATATCTATATTAGAGCTAGCGGACCTAGAGATTCCGCTATAAACTACCTTCTATTTCGAAGTATAGGAGGACGATGTCTTTACTATAGAAAAACTCCTAGATAAGAAGGGTTAGAAATACTTAGTTAAATAGTAAGGATATAGAGAAGAGGAGAATACCTAGGAAACAGAGAACAATCTTAAATAAGCCTACTAGGAACTCCTCCGTAAGTACCGCTAGGACTACCTACTACGACTACGAGGACGGCCTAAGAGGCGCTAGGCCTTATAATGAACTACCGACTAACAACCTAGAAGGAGATTCGGGGATCTACTAAGGAAAATCAGAGAGACTAGCTATAATAGCCTAGTCGGTAGGCGGTATCTCTAAGATGTTATAGAAGAAGGGCCTATCTACGGCCTCTATACTATCTTCCTCTAAACTAAGAAACGTAGCTTCGATATACTCCGCTTCTTCGATATCCTCTACTTCGCGAGCTACCGCCGTATCGGTACGACGCTTAGATAGCTAAAGTTATTTCCTTAACTAAATAGTACGAGCGCGATACTCTAACAACTACTAAAGTAGCTCTACTTCCTTCTCTTTAGCGCGCTCTAGATCTAGCCGTAGCTAATCCCGACCGTTACGGAGGCGCTCCTACTTAGCGCGCGATACGGTAACGTCGTATAAAGAGTAACCTTTCCGGATATACTCGGAACATCGACTAGATCGTACGCCTACGATACACCGCTTCTTTAGTTTACTACGAATCGACTTCGCCGTACGATAGGAGGAATAGGGCGCTATTTCGAGACCGTTAAGTTTAGTTTCGAGAGAAAGCGCTTTTCGTTTAAGAGTAGAAGACATCCTTACGAAAGACAAAGGTAAAGGGAAGTAACGATTTAATAAGCTCGGGACGAGCCTAGACTAGGACGGGGATAGTATTACGAACTTACTCCGTAAGTACGGAACGTAGCTAATCGAGTATACCTAAGGCAAACTAATTAGGACCCCGGATTAGTCTCGGTTAGTTAGATTATATTAGCCGGGTTAAGATTAGTTAGTTAGGTTTAGTTTAGTCGGTTTGTAACTAAACGAATTAGTAGACTATAGTATATAGGAACGCGGGAAGGTCTTAGACATTCTCGTGTTCAACTTATGTTATAATCTTACTAAAAGGTCTATAACTATTTATAGTACATTCGAGTTATCTTACCTAAACACCTACTACTACCTACTCTTTAAAGAAGTACTTACGTAATACTACTTATAGGATCGTAATAGTAGCGTTCTTAAAGAAGCTATAAAAATACTTATTAGATTACCCTTAAAGTTACGCGATACCCTACGTAACGCCTATCTACTAGTAGAAGAGTAATCTATCTATCCTATTTCGTACCTTACTATCTACGTAGGTTAAGACTATTAGAACTAACTATAAGTAAGTTCTTAAGAAACCGTTATTTTACTAAGTTATATTAGGTATAGCGCGATAGCTATAGTAGTATTTAGCTATTATAGGAGCCTTATAAACTATAAATACTTTTTATAATAACTAGAGATATATAATATTTCTAAGTAAGCTTAATAATACCTATAGTATAAGTACGAGCTCTATTAAACTCTAGATAAGTAGTTAAAGAGTAGCTAAATCTAAAGTATACTACTATTAATAGATACGAACCTAGTTAGTAGGCTAATAAATTCCTAAGCTAGATATAGGTATAAAAAAAGGAATCCGATACCGTTACTAAAGCTACTACGAACGTTAACCTAGATCCTATAGCTAAAGGCGCTAAGTAGGATTATAGATTAAATAGCTTAGAATAAGTTAGTACGTTATAGGGCTCTATAAGGATAAGATAGTAGACTCTTATAAATACTCTAATACGGAAAACTTAGCTATACTTAAAGACCTTTATAATATTAGTATAAAAATACTTCGTAAGATATAGAAATAGTACTAATATAGTCTAAAATAGCGTTTAATAGATCCGTAGGCTACTCGTATTAGTAGTTTTTAGTATACTACTAATCCTAAATAAAAAAATAAATCGTTTCGCTATAGAATAGGGTAGAATATATTAGAGATATAGCTTTCCTACTAGATATAGATACTTATATTTTTATAGAATAGATAGTAGGGTAAGCTTTTCCCTAATAGCCTCGTAGCGCTAGTAGAGAAGGCTACGAGATTAGAATAGAGTATAAGGTAAGTATATATAGGCGGCGACTAGTCTACTAATAGCGGTAATTATAGAAGTAACTATAAAGATACGAGCTACTTAAAGCGCCTACTATTACTATTATAGAGTTACTAATCTAATAGCTACTTATACTTAGTTACTTATTAACTAGTCTAATTTATACTTCGAAAGCTAAAGGCTACCTATTAGATCTTCTAGTATTCTAGTATAAGTTAAGCTTTCTTCTACTAAGCGCTAGACCTCTAATACGGCTCTTATAAGCTTAACCTACTCTATAAGCTCTATAATAGAGCTTAGAGGCCTTTTAGAAATGTCGTTACCCTAAAATAGTCCCTTAATAGTTCCTATAATTTATTAGTACTAGTAGTCGAGGCTTTTAAGTATATACTATACTATTTATCTCTAAATTCTTCTTATAAGAGAGTATTATTAGATAGCCGTACTTTTATAGTAAGAACCTATATAACTATCGGATAAAACTACTCTTCTCTAAAGTATAATACTAATTTTCGTACCTAATAAATTTTAGACTTTAATATTACTTACGTCTTATAGTACTAGTCTTATCTAGCGTCCTATAGCTCTTAAATAAGCTCTTTACTATCTTTAGTAAGCTCTAGAAGTACGCGAAAGAGCTCGCCTTTATTCGTAAGTTCTACTAACGACGTAATAGTTAATACGCTAGATTCTTATAAGAGTAGGTCGTACTAAGTAAGATATTCTACTTTATAGTACGAATACCGTAGATTAGGATCCGTATTCTCGTCTAACCTATATATACGTAGAAGTATAGGTATCTATATAAAGGTACTATAAGAGAACTTAGTAGTATCGATTATAGCGATAAAATAGTTAGCGTATTTACTTCTATAATATACGTTAGACTTCTAAATAGTATACTATAAAGTAAATAGAAATAACGACGTTAATAATATAAAGAGGTCGTCGTTACGCCGTCGCTAGCTCGTCTATAGAATATAATCTTTTAGTATTATACGTACTTCTTCTATACTTATCTCTACTAAGGAGGTCGTAGGTAGATTATTAGCTTTAGCTATTAAGTTAAATCTTATAGGACTATTATACCTATTAGAACCTAGTAAGTATATACAAAAAAGGTAGTAAGGATAATTCGATATAGTTATATTACTATAAAGGTATAGACGCGTTATAAAGTAGCTAGAGTATTTATATATATAAGCTTAGTACGTAATAGGCTAAGATTATAGGACTAGTAAAGCTTTTATCGAATTAGATTATAAGTCCGTCTATAGATTTACTAACTTTTACTTACTTTATATTCTATTATTTACGACTAATCGAATATATATTTAGGCGTTACGACCTTTCTAAGCTAATTATACGTATAGAATAATAGCCCTATATAAGATTTATCCGTTTTAGCTATAAGGCTATAAAAGCCTATAATAAAGATTAAATACCGTAATCTAATTAACTAAAACAATAAGATTTAATAACTCCTACGAGCCTTTTAGGAGCTATAAGATCTTAGCTTCGTCGATTTCCTTAAACGCCTATAGTTTCCTATACTTAAAGCTACTATCGAGTATTAAGTCTATAATATATTCTACCGCCTTACTAAACCTCGAAAGCGTCTCCCCTTACTATTCTATAAGAAGTTAGTAGTTAGCGAAACGCGTCGTTAGTTAGCTTAAGGATCCTATACTTCGTTAAACTTATATAAAGTTATTAATAGAGGAAATACTAATATAGCGTTAGTAATACTTAGTATATAACTAATAGTTAAGCTATTATCTAGGATTAAGCTAAGTATACCCTTCCTAAACTTCTCCTTTAGTATATATAGACGCTTACTAAAATTTTTTAATTTCTTTATAGCTTTTTTCTTCTTATCTCGTTCCTTATAGTTTATATTAAGAAAAATTTAGCTAAGTATAGACGTAACTACCTTTACCTTATAGTTATTCGTAGGATTTCTAAGTTCGATATAGCTATATTCTAGAGTATATATAGTATTAATAATAATCCTAGTTCGCCGTAGTATTAAGCTACTACTATAGTCTTCGAATAGCTTAAGGATATAATATCTTTAAATAAAGTATAAGTATACTATACTAGAGTCTAGGTCTTAGATAAAGGCGAAATATTCTAGGTAAAAATTAGTAGTAGGCGGCGAAGTATCTTAGCTAGAAGTATACTTTCGTCCTTAAAGAAAAGAGACTCTACGAAGATAGTCTTTAAAATCTATCTAAGCTTACTATATATAGAGATCTAGCTAACTACCTACGTATAGTATATTAATAACTAAACTTAATTATTTTATAACTTAGCGAGGATCTATATAAGGTCTACTATAAAATTACTACCCTAATATAGTAGACTCTAAAATACTTACTTATATAGGAGCTAATCTCGGTATTACGTAATAGTATAAACGACGGCGTTCCTTAGTCTATAATCTTCTAGGAGGGTATTTTTAAATACCTTAGTAATATACTCTACTATATATTTACTAACCTAAAGTCTTATAAGCGTATCCTAGAACTTCTTTAATACTAAAGCCTTTAGCTCGTTAATAGAGAAGAAGTTTACTAGATAGTAAACCTAAGGATATTTCTATAGCTTAGGATCGTCTATTATATATATTAGCTATATAACTAGGGCGAAACCTTCTATCCTACTATACCTTCTTTAGAGATTAGATTCGAAGGCTTATCCTCGTAATTACTAGTATAGAGCTATTTTAGCGCCCTAATATAGTTGTATTCTTTACTAGGCTTATATTATAACCTTTTCGTTATACCTTCTTCGAAATCGCCTTCTAAGGCCTTAAAGAAGTACTTAATCTATAGGTAAAGTACTAACCGATATATAGGAACGATGATTAATCTAATCGCGATTAAAATATCTATAAGCTTAATTCTATTATATATTCTTAGAGGGAATAAGTTTTAGAGACTAAAAGCCCTCTCTTTAGCTTACTATATAATAGTTCTACTAAACTCCCCTTTTAAGAAGATATACTTATTACCCTTATAAGAGTATCTATAAGCTACTATTTCTACTATATAAGTATAGTTTACGTATAGAGTCGCTATTTATACTTAGTAAACGTAGTTATAGGGATATCTTAAGCTCTATTAAGAGGAATAATTTTATAGAGTAAAGTAAAGCTTAATCCTTATATAGAATAGAAACTAAGGTATTAGTAATATCCTATTAAGTAGGCTATACTATACCGCTCTATTAGGTTCGATAAGGATACTATTAGAGTAAAGCTAGGTAAGTCTCTATCTTATATATATACTTAAAGCTATAGGTAGTCCTTTATTAGCTTAGCTATAAGCTCTATTACTTCCCTATATATAATAGCTATAGAATATTAAGTTAAATAACTTTAACCTTACAACTCTTATATATAGTATCTAGATATATATAACCTTATTTCGTAGGTAGAGTACCCGAAATCTATAATAAACGACTAGGTAGATAGCTACGAGGTAGCTATAAGTAAGCTATAGCTAAAGAAGGACATAGTACTAATAGATAAGGCCTACCTCTTCGTATTCTACTTACGTTATCTAAGAGTCGATATAGTTAAGTTTAGTCGCTAGACTATCTCGTAGAAAGGAGTAAACGGGTAGGAAATAGAGTATAGGATCGCGCTAACTTACTATAGGACGTATAAGATAACGAGTATAGAAGGAAAACTAAGTTAATAGAGTAAGAACGCTATAAGTAAGTTAGATATTAAACTAGGGATAGAGAGTATAAGGATCTATCTATTTAGGCTTAGAGGAGAGGTAAGTAACATTATATAGGTAATAGTAGGTATAGACGTTAATTTAGTTACTAATTAAGAAGTAGCGGTATATATAGAAGCCTAGTAGCTTTTAGAGATACTAGGACCTTAAGATAAGATTATTACTATAGAAGTAGAGTAGTTTAAGGAAGGATAGAGGGATAGGAGATTATTATTAAAGTCCTTTTATAGGCGGTTTTCTATAAAGGATAACTTAACGATATAAGTATTAATAGTAGGATAATTATAAACTACTTAGTATACTCCTATCTTACCTATATAAGGATTTATTCGTAGTTAATAATAAGAACTATATAAATATATATAATAAGGTAAGATTCGAAGTTTATATATAGATATTCTAAAGTACCTAATTATATATAGAGTAGGCGTTTATATAGAAGGTAGAGTCTATCTTTTTTACTACTAGTACGATATTTTCGTATAATATATACCTATACCTAATAATAATCTTAAAGGTAACAAATAAGATTCGTAGAAGCTAAGACTATATATAAGATTATTAGTCGACTATTTAGAGGAGAGGGTAAGACTTAGAGTAGGCTTTTCGTTACTTATATAACTAAAGAGAAGATCTTAGTTATTATATAGGTATAGGAAAAGGAATCTAATACTATTACCGAAGCTACTATAAACGTTAACTCGGACCCTATATCTAAAGGCGTTAGGTAGGAGTTATAGAATTAAATAGCTTAGGATAAGCTAGTACGTTATAGGGCTCTATAAGGATAAGATAGTAGACTCTTATAAATACTCTACTATAGAAGACTTAGCTATACTTAAAGACCTTTATAATATTAGTATAAAAATACTTCCTAAAATATAGAAATAGTACTAATATAGTCTAGAATAGCGTTTAATAGATCCGTAGGCTACTCGTATTAGTAGTTTTTAGTATACTACTATTCCTAAATAAAAGAACAAATCGTTTCCCTATAGAATAGAGTAGGATATATTAGAGATATATCTTTCCTATTAGATATAGATACTTATATTTTTATAGAATAGATAGTAGGGTAAGCTTTTTCCTAATAGCCTTATAGCGCTAGTAGGGAAGGCTATAAGGCTAGAGTAGAGTATAAGGTAAATATATATAGGTAGTAGCTAGTCTACTAATAGTAGTAATTATAGAAGTAACTATAAAGATAGTAGTAACGACGATAATAAGGAGAGGGAGGACGATAGTAATAGCGCTAGCGATAAAGAGAGTAGTATAGATAGTAAAGTTAAAGAAGAATCTACTTATATAGAGAAAAACTTTATAAGTCGGTATCTTTACTATACGAAGTAGTAAATATAGTATATATAACGATTTACTAACCTTTCTACTATATTAGGCCGAGATAATAGAAATAGTAAGGATCGAAAGTATAAGCTACTTAAAGAGCCCGCTATTACTATTATAAAGTTACTAATTTAATAGTATCTTACTAGATCTCTATTCTACTTACTAATACTATCCTATACGACGATACTATCTATAGATAATAGGTCCTACGCCTAGGAGAAGCTAGGCTCGTTTAATAGTTATCTCTTAGCGCTAATTTATTATAGTTAGCTTTAGGTATTCCGCTATACTTATAAAATAGTAGATATATAGGACGGTAGTAATAGTAAACGCGAGGAGTCCGACGATAGACTTAATAAGTAGCTTAACTTATAGATACGATAGTATTTTTCTAATACGACGAGTAAACTACTTTTATATCTACTACTCTAGCGGCGAAGGCTCTTTACGATTACGCCTATAACGATAGTTAACTAGCCTATAGTATAGGATCTAGCGAAAACTACCCTTACGTATTTAGGTATTTCTATTAGTATAGACGAGGTCCGCTACCTATATAAGTATACGCTTAAACGCGCTTAGAACTAGCTCTATAGTAAACTTATATTTAGTATAGATTATATACTAAAGCTAACGCCCGTTTATCTAAATAAGAACGATATAGAGCATATAATAGGATAGTAGTTTAGTAAGTACGCTAGTAACTTAGTATTACTTAACGGGTATAAGTAGGTCCTTATAGAGTATATAACTAATACTAGTTATCTTTATAATCTCTATATAGAGGAAAGACTTAACGATTATAGCTACCTACTACTATTCTAGCGTCGTAGTAGTATTCGCCTTTACTAGTAGATAGTATAGGAATTCCTATAAGAACTACTTATTTTTATTTACTTCGGTACTAGCCCTCTAGTTTGCGCGCCTAAGCTACTTAGTTTAATATAGTATAATATAGAGTAGTTACGGTATATCTAACTACGGTACGGTAAGGTTCTAATTTATTTAGTAGAATACAAGGTAATAATAATAACTAGAAATAACGTTAATAATATACGCTTTCTTCTAGATAAGCTTAGAGAGTTACTAGTTAATTACCTAGCTTATCCTATTAGAGTACTATAGTCTATAGCCTAGTAAGAAGATATTAAGTCTATTATATCCCTATATCTATAGGTCGATATAGATAGAATAAGATAGTAACTAAAGCGGTTTACTAGTATCCTTAGATTAGCGTATAAGCGAGTAGGTATACCCTAGGTCGGAATAGCTATTTAGCGCTAGATAAGCTCTACTATTATTAATACCTATTTCGACTAAGTAGATTAAGAATACTTTACTATCGTATAGGATACTAATATATTAAATACTAATATTAACGAGGATAGCGTAGACTTACTAGTAGTAACGCTTATTTTAATATTAAATTACTCTTTACGTATATATTAGTAAGCCTATATAAACGTTAGCTCTTTCGCTAACGTCTAGGATAGTAAGCTTATAAAGAGCTACCGAGCCTCGGAAGTTTAGGTAGCTTTCTTTAGAATAGGTAGAAGTAAGAAGGTAGTACTAAGTATATAGATATAGGTCTATAAGCGAAAGCGAGGCTTATTAGATATAGCTAAAGAACTAGGAGTAGCTAGGAAGATTCTAAATTTTAGACGAGACCTAGGTACTATTATAGTAGATAGGATAGTACCCTATTATTAGGGTTACCGTAAATTCCGTACCCTAGTATAGACTATAGGGCTAAAAGAGCGGTCTCCTATTAACGGTCTCGTATATAGCTCTCTAAGTCTCCCTAATACTAATTATATACTCTATAAATATTATTAATAGTATAGTACTATCTATATTAACGTTATCGAGATCGTATAGTTATTTAGAAGTAAGTATTTATACCTTAGGGTTAGGGATATAATAGAGGCTAGTACGCTATAGCGCGACGCTACTTTAAGCTATATTCTCTATAACGAAGACTATCGTATTACTATTTACGCCGTATATTAGTAGTCTATAGTTCCTAGTAATAGTATTAGAAGGTACCTAAAAGACTATTATCGAGATTTACTACTTATACTTTAGAGAGAAACCGTTATATACTATACTAGGCTTTCCTTAGTAAAATAAGAGGAAGTATAGTATCTAACGGAAGTATAGTACTAAGGCCCCTTACTTAGGCTATTATATCCTTATAATATATCCTTACTAAAGTTAAGCGTAAGTCTCTTCGCTTTAGTAGATCTAGCTTTTAGCGTAGTACCGTTATCTAATAGGCTATCCTAATAATTTCCTAGCTTCGTTAAGATTAATAGTATTAGATATACTTTATAGCTAGGTCCTAAGGTACTTTATTATTTCCCTCTTATCCTCCCTCTACCTCTTACTAGTATACTTATTATATTCGAGATACGCTCTAGTACCCTATATTAAGCCGTATTACGTTACTAGGGTCGAGTAATATAGAGCCGCTTATATAATACGATTAGCTAGCTTATAGGGTTAGGGTTAACGTTCTCGTCTTATAAATATTCGGAGATTTATAATTTAACTTATTTACTAAGCTAGTATATCTCCTATCTATATAGTCGTTATATAAGCTTAATATCTTAGAGCGTTACGCCTTTAGTATTTTACGTAACTCCCTAATTATACGGAATTCTAAGGCTATATACGTAGAGCTAGAACCTAGTTAAGTTATATACTACGATTAGAATAAGCTAATTAATTAGTAACATACGTAGGATAGCTTTAGTCTAATAATAAGATCTAGTAAGAGCTTAAGTTTTAGACCTAAGTAAGATATATACTATAGTCGTTATCTTTAATAAAGTAAAAATAACGCTCTCTTATATAATATAGCTAGTAGTATAAGGTAGGAAAAACTAAACTCTCTACGTCTTAGTATCCCCTTACTACTATAGCTAGGTATACTAGTCGCTTTCTAAGGCTAACGACGGGTCTCTCTTAATCCCTTATATAGCTACCTTAATTAGTTTATACTAAGAATTAAACCCTTTACCTAGTACGTCCTCGAAATAACTATAGAACGCTACTCTTAGACTTAGCTAGGCCTTAGCTATACTAAGGGGATCTTATAATACTAGTATCGTAGGGTCTCCGTTAGCGGCTTATACTAACTATAAGCCTAGCCCTTCTCGTAGTGTATACTTAGAGTCTCTATAGTAGTCCGATATAGATTCTAATTAATAGCGTTAGGTATAATCCGCTATATCTATATTAGGTTCGATAGTATAGTACCTCAGATTATATACTTAGATATAAAAGACACAGGGGTGCGGAATGTTGGCCTCACAGGTCATCAACGCGATTTTAACACTTCGAACAGGTTATGCAGGAGTCACGGCGACTAGGATGCGCGCAACAACCCACTGGCGCCTGGCTGGCTTCGCTTGCTGCATCATCGGCTTCTGGCTGACATGGCTTTGCCTCTCCGAGCCTAAGCTCTACTTCAAATACACCTTACTCGAGGCCTTGACGTTCAATAAAGCCGCTGCTGCTCGTGCCGGGATCCTTGGATCACGCGTGTTTGGCGGTCATCGAACTTGGTCCACAGATGCAGCCAGCAAAGCCATCGTCATCGGGAAGCTGAGCACAGAGGACACAGCCTGGACGAGTGATTTGGGCACGGAGTAAATGCCTTGTTCAACACCTCTTCGAGCGCCGCCCGCTGATACTTAGCAACAGGAAGCAAGCGCGCGTCTACGTCGTCAATGACACTACCGCGCCCCTGCACAAAACCCAGAACAAAGGACGAGAAGCGAACGCCTACCTAACGTACATTCTTGAGCACTACCACGACCTACCTGAGATCGCTATCTTTGTACACGCGCATCGTAACGGCTATCCTCAGGCGTGGCACACCGAGGGCGCTGGTAATGACATTGTGGACAGCTTGCGGCGCTTGAACACCGCTTATGCCGTGGCAGAGGGGTACACTAACCTCCGCTGTAACCGCGACCCAGGCTGCTCCGTCTACGGCCACATTCGACCATACCATCACATCAATGACAAGCGCCCTTGGGATCGCGACGCAGCAGCAGAGGTTGTGTGGCTCGAGGCCTGGCCCCAGCTTTTCGCTGATATAGTCTTGCCGCATGAGATTGCGGCGCCGTGTTGCGCTCAATTCGCCGTCAGTCGCCAGCAGAGACCGCTGACGGACTATCAGCGTTTTCACGCTTGGCTGATGCAGACGGAGCTGTCTGACGACATCAGCGGGAGGGTCATGGAGTATGCGTGGCATATCATCTTTGGGAAGAATGTGGTGCAGCGAGTCGTAGAAAGCCGTAGCACTGATATCGAAGGCACTGACCGAGTCGTAGCTGTCCAGAGTACGATCGATGTTACAGGTTTCTGTATGCAGCCTAGCTAGACTGCGAGAGATAGTAGTGTCAGGCCCTGGCGAGGAGTATCCGACAGTATCCCAACAGAAGTGCCGCTATCACTGCGTGAGCGCCGCGTACGCACGCCTCCCTGTCTCATCCTGGATATGGCTTATCCACAATACAGACTCCAGCCGGTGCTGCGCATCTTCCCAATTTTCTCCCGCGATAGCGGTATCGTTCCATGTAGCACGCAGCCACGGCTCACTGGGCTCGAACACAGACGTAGCACCGACTAACAGCAACCAGGCAGTCAGTGTCCGCATACTTGTCGACAACGTGGACGCTTCAAGCATTTGACAGCTCAACCTGTACCGCGCAGACAGGTAGTCGTATGAGATCTTGCGGCCCGAGAGTTGAAAGGTAGTAGTGAGGTACGCCAGCATGCCCAATCGAAGACGCTCCGACCAGCCATCATCTTGAGGGAACCGAAGCCACAGGAGCCGCCGCTGAATGGATCCAAGCACGTGCTGGAATATGTCACCTTTCAAGCGCCCATCCTTTTCGGCATGTGCGTTGATCAGCTTTGTCAACCTCTGGAAGTCTTGAAAGACGGTCGCCAGCCTCGAGTCTACCAGCTCAGCTACCATCAAAGCTAGAGATGTTGTATCGAAGACGGCTCGCGGTCCAGTAAAAGCAGATCTCCAGTCCACTGGTTCATGAGAATAATGCGGAAGAGCACCGGATTGGACCGACCACGTCAGATCCAGGCTGCGTAGCATCAAAAGTCAGTATAACCGTTCTACAGGCCGATGGTTGGGCACTTACCGCTCCAACATGAAGTATTGCTTCGGCCTTTCGCTGAGGTAGCTTTCGCCGCCGCGAAGGCCTATTATGCGCTGCAATCCAATCATGTGCGCACGGGCAGCAGTCAAGTCTCCAAACAAGGTTGCGAGTATCGCTAATGTAACGATGGTGTAGGTTGTCGAGTCGTCCAGGTGGCCTCCGTCTTCACCCAGCTGCTTGTTAAGACATCGTATTGTACGTTTAAGGTAGATCAGTGTCGAGCTCGTGAATGGCCGTCCCAGGCGGAAGTCGTTCGTCGCGGATGTGGCGAAGAAGACCGAATGGGCGAAGGCCATATTGCTGAATATCCACGGAACACATGCATTTTCCGGTTCGTCGAACTCGATCGACTGCTTTATTGGGAAAGCAGCGGCATTTGCAGAGTCGTACTTCAGCACTGATATGGGAACGTCACCAACCCGATCTATGACAGCCCTCGAAACGCGGATAACATACATTCGGAGATCAGCTCGCCGTACCCGGTTTCCGTGTTGTCTAAAGATGCGAATACGCCCGAACGGCTACGTATCTGCTGGTCAAGCTGTATGCATGCTGCCGCGAATCCCTTTCGTGGTTGCTCATTGCCTTTTCGTCCGTCTTGCTCTTGAACAGCGAGCTCGGTGTCTGCAGGTTCGGGGGAAGACCCCGTGCTCTCGCGTAGAGCACTTTTGCGGCCTCGAGTAATGGCTGACGTTGCGGGCGGCGCATCAGTCCGGCGTGCAGCTTCCCTAACGCAGCGGCGCGACCCCAAGCGCTTGTTACGACCACGCATCACATGGCTGCGGATGAGAAGTCTGTCCGCGTCTGAAGACTTGCCAGGGTCACCGACGGATATGAAAGCAAAGTCATTCGGCATGGTGATGAGGTCGGGTCGCGGTACTGCAATGTGTACGATGGACGTAACGAGGAGGACATGGACCGGAAGCCAGATCGTTTGCCATTTCGAGCGAAAGCGTCAGCCATATACAGCACGCGCAATGGCCAAAGGAGCAACCGGGTGAAGTGAAGTCCCGGACATCTAAAGTCCGCCGCGCGCACGGACTGGAGGTGGAACCGCAGACCACATTGCTGTCCATTTTGGGACAAGCTCAAAACGCTCTTGGACCACACGTCTGATGATCAAAGCAGCGTCCTGATGGTTAGGCAACCAAACTGGAACGTGGATTGTCGGTGCAACATCACCAAGGCACTCCGGATCGCAAGCATATAAAGGGCCATGGGCGCCTTTCTCAGGAAACACGCGCGCTCGGCCCATCAGCTCAAACCCGAAGAATATAACTCCCCGACGTGGTTCTGCGTAACCTGCTCACCCACTACCGCCACAACCCGACAAATACCGCAGCAGCCACCGAGAAGTCCATTGCACCATGACCTCCATGTCACTACCCCCAGACCATCGAGGCCAGGGAGCTCGCTTCATCGATGCTGCGTTCAAGACAAAGCCGCAATGCCCCCCAGCATCTATCTCCTTCACTGGCCAGACTACAATCATCACCGGCAGCAACACTGGCCTGGGGCTTAGATGCGCAGAAATCATGCTTGACCACCACCTGACGCATCTTATCATGGCTGTCCGAAGCCTTGCAAAGGGGGAGAAGGCTGCGTCGCTGCTCCGTAAAGCACATCCGGGCGTGGACATTGGGGTCTGGGCACTTGACATGCTGAACTATGATTCCGTCCGAAGCTTTGCCAGGCGATGCGAGTCCTTGCCGCGCTTGGACATTGCCCTCCTCAATGCGGGATACTGGGAGATGGACAGCTGGAAGATCGAACCGTCGACAGGCCACGAGACCACGGTGCAGGTGAACTACCTGTCCACTGCTCTGCTGGCATTTCTTTTGCTTCCCGTGTTGAAGAAGTCCAGCCGGGCCGGTCATCCGGGTCGCCTGAGCATCGTCTCGTCCGGCTTGGCCCTGGGATCCCAGTTTTCCAATCGCGACGCCGTGCCCTTGATTCCGTCTTTCGACAAGCCTGGGCCCTTCAGCGTCTCGGCTGGGCAAGAACGATATTCGACGACGAAGACTATGGAATGCATGTTCGTGTACAAACTCAGTCAGTTGGTCGCGGCTGACGAAGTGATTGTCAACGCGGTTGACCCGGGATTCACGAAGGGCACAGCGCTGCATCGGGATTCGAAGGGTCTCGTGATGAAGACCGTTATGGCGTTAGCAAACACTGCAGCCCGTACACCGACACAAGGGGCTTGGTGCTACATCGATGGGGTTGCCGTCAAGGGGAAGGAGAGCCATGGAAGCTTTGTGATGAACTGGCACATCTCTTGGTGAGTCGCATACTTCGGTTGTCCATCCGTCATTGGGCAATCCGTTGTACGATGCAGTACTGATACCTGCGTCCAGCTTCCATTCCTTGATGTACACACCCGAGGGCAAGCAGACCACTGAGAGGCTATGGGAGGAGACTTTGCAGGAGCTGGACTTTGCCGGCGTTCGGAGCATTACGAGCTTGTTGCGTAATTGAGCGGACACAGCCGGGATACCCACGGATACGCAATGCATCACAGCATGGGCGGAAACGACTGCTGTGATGGGGTGTCTACAGAGCGCAAGATGAGTCGATTCGAAAGTCTGCTTGAAGCGGGTTTCTCCTGTACAGCGGCAGAGGTATTTTCTGATTCAACTACGCATCCAGCTGCGCATTCAGACTGCACAATACTCTCCATCGACCAAGATGTCGGTGCCAGTCATATAGCTCGACGCGTCAGAAGCCAGATACAGATACGCTCCCTTGAGTTCGTGAGCCTCACCTTCCCGGCCCATCGGAATCTTGCTTCGCCAGATCGCCTTCGTCTCGGGTGGGACGAAGTTCGAAATCTTCGTTGCGATGTAGCCAGGTGAGACGCTGTTCGCCCTAGCAAACCTCACCCACTCCACCGCGAGACTCTGGCAGAGGTGCCGCACGCCCGCTTTTCCCGCGTTATACGCGGACTGTAGCTGCGGGACGTTCGCGATGCGGCTGCTCATGGAGACTGTGACGATGAAACTTCCGTAGCTGTAGTTATGCAACGCCTCTCCCGTTAGGCTGACTCCGGTCTCGTACTGGTGCCGGAAGATCTCTCCCGCAGATTTGCGGAGTAGAAGACCGAATCAAGGTCTGTGGCGACGACCTTATCGTAAGCCGAAAGTGAGCCGTCGATCATGCCTCCGTCCGTCCATGGTATACCTGCATTAGGCACAAAGATGTCGAGCCGGCCGTTGAACTCCTTGGTGATGTCGTTGATGACCTGCTTGACGTTCTCGTAATCGGTGACGTCGGTTTGGTATGCTTTGCCTGTTGGGCAAAGTCAGTGCGATCTTCACGGATGCCGTACACTTTACGCCGTACTTCTTCTCAATCTCCGCCGTGTGGTCCAATGCCTGTTTGTTCCCATGTTACCAGATTGCCACGTTGGCTCCGGCTTCGGCGAATGCTTGCACAACTTGCAGCCCGATACCAGCGCCAGAACCCGATACGATCGCAGTCTTGTGCTTCAGACTGAACAGCTGGGTGACCTGGGTTTCCTTAGGCGCCTTTAGTATTATACTCCAGGAAGCGGCCATCCTTCATGGAGCTGTCCTCCGGCGACTGCTGCTTTGTACGCTTCAAGACCATGTTGACGGTGGGGAGTATCTCCAATGTAAATGAAGATGCAGATGAGTGGTAAGCCCAAAGGTAGAGGGAAGGGCAATAATATGTGATGATGTACGACTGCAGGTGAGGGATGAAACATGCCATTATTTTAACGGTGGCACTGCAAAGCTACAGCGGCAGCTTTGGTGGCAATGAAATCCTTCGCGGATTATAAATTATCGCTGCATTCAGCCGCCACCTTCCAAGGCAACATTGACATCGACATTCTTGTTGCCATGCGATGATCGCATCGAGGGAAGAGGCAGCCAGTATTACTGACTGCTCCTGGGCCATTCATATGTCGCTCAAATGTACCAGGTGTACACCGCCCCGGCACTTTACGACCTGTCCGCAAGTCACGCAGAGCACCAGGGCGCTATACCAACAACTCCGACATACTGCTTTCTTCTCTTTCTTCTTGTGACAGGATGACACACGGGCAGTCGCTTCGGCGGCTATGCCCATGGTGCTGGTTTCCGCGCAAGACGTGCATAGCCCGTGGCAAATGAGAGGTCTTGAACGCAGTAGTTTGTCCCCTCGCTACCCTGCTCGCAGCCGCTGTGGAATTTCTCCTTCTCCGTCTGAGCAAGGAAGTCCCATTGTTACATACATGTATGATGCAGAAGACTGGTCTAGGACGTAGGCAGCGCCTGGCTCAGTGCCCATGTGCTCGGTACAATTTCCCGGAATTTAGTCAATATTCCATCGCCCACCTGTTGGGCAACGGCCAGCATACCGCGCGGAACCATCACAACATGGGTGGCCGGAAAGGCCTGGGTGCTATCTGGAGGGCACGAAAACGCAATGGCTAGACACCAGGATGGCAGCTGTGGAGGAAGGCCGAACAGTCGCCAAGCAAACTGGATAGGAACACTGGTGCGCCTGACGAATAACGTCTAGAGACCAGCGCTGGAACTGCGAGGCTGGAGTCCAGAGGCGGAACGGCAGACAGATGGCGCCGTCTGTCTACAACGAGGCCTTGGTTCGCCTCACGAGCAAGCAGTCCTTTCCATGGATGCCTAATGTTGCCTATGGTTGCCTACTACTGCCTGCAGCATGTTTATGGAACTGTCATGTATATAGTAGACCTGATCTCTCATAGAGTCAGGTCAACAATCAAGTCAAGTCCCCTCCGGTTGTCCTCTCAATATTTCAACTTCCCGGATCTCTTGTGATAGTGAGAGTATTGCGGGCACGCTCTGCTGCTCTAGCGCTTTAACCGCCGGTCTATAATAAGCCCTTTTACGAAAGATCTGTGCCGTAAGTAGGATAATCGCTATTAGTATTACTCCGCCGACGCCCGCTCCTATACCTATATATATTATTATACTCGCCGCCTAACTACTTACTACGCTATTAACGGCATCTATAGTTAACTAGGTACCTCTAGTAGCGCCTAGGTCCCGTACGTAGATCGGCGCGTTAAAAGTATATTAAGATACTATAGGAGTTTCTCTAATCTTCTATATAGTTATATACGACCTCTTTAGTCTTATTAGGTAGCGATAGGTTAATCTAAGTAATCTAGCTATATTTATAAACTAATATAGGATCTCGATTCTAGTAAAGTAGGTATAAAGGAAGCTACTTATATATACCTTTCTATCTCCTCCCTTATATATAAGCTCGCTAATCTCTTATATAATCAATTATCTAGTTAAGTAGAGATCTCTTATATTATATTTATCTACTCTTCTATAGTATATTTTATAATTAGAGAAGTAGCCTTTAAGGAGAAGTATCGCGACGTACTCCTCTAATATTAGTAGGCGAGAAACTCTAGTAATAAGTTTGTAGAAAAAGTATACTATCTATATTAACTTTATCGTTATAGTTAACTTAAATTAAGGTATTATAGAGATATTATTCTATCCTTTTTAGTATATCCTACTCCTATTATATATAGTAGTTTACTAACGCTAAGAACTTAGAAGTTAGAATATAAGCCTTAAGATTAAGAACCTAAAGCTAAGGTCGTAATAAAAGTATCGTAATAAGTATTATATATAAAGTACTAGGCTAACGTACGATATATAGACGCTATTAAAAAAAAAAAGATAGATAAATACTTCGACCTCCTTACGCTACTACTAGAAATACGAGAGATAATTTATAAGTAATACCTTATAAGTACTAAGATAATCCCCTTATCGAACTTAAAAACTTAATATAATAAGCGCCTAATCTACTTATACCTAAGTTTAAATACTAGACTATTAAGAGTTAACCGTTAAGTATATACTAAAGCTTAAGAGTTCCTATATATATAGAATACCTTTTTTATCGATATCCTAGCCTTATAGAAGTATATAGGGGTTTAGCCCGCTTTACGCCTTAGCGATTAGATTATCTATATAAAGTACTCTACCCCCTTAATCTCGTACGAATTTATTAGTATAGTGTAATACTCGATCTTAGAGTAATAATATATAGATAGTATCTTATTATTATAGAAGTCCCTTCTTTTTAAGTAATAGGACGCTAATACTCTAATATAATAGCTCGTAAATACTAATCTAATTAGAAGACTATATATAGCTCTTTAACTATATAGCTACTACTAATAGTAGTCTTATAATACGGTATTTCTACTTATAGTATATAGCTATAGCCTAATAACGTATTATTCGTACTAATTCTAGTAGGCGCTTCCTCTTAAGATATCCTTAGACGTTCTTATTATCTACCTTAGTAAACTAGTAATAATAAATTCCTACGACCTAAAGATATAGTACGTAGTAAACTATTATACTATAGAGTATACGTTAGGAAATATAGCTAAGAAGTAGAAACGATATATTAGAAGAGATATAAAATAAGAGATCTACGAGCTTATATCCTTTATAAGAGGCGCGAGTAGGAACGTTATTTTAGCTTCTTCGTAGTAGATATAGGATCTAGATTCGAGTATAGTAATAATATTAACGAGTAGGAACGTATATAGATCCTATAGAAGCTATTATAAAAGTATCTATACCGTAGTACCGTCTTAGGTCTAACGATCTAAATAGCTTTCTAAGGTATTAAAGAGAGTTATAAGCGTACCTAATATTAGGGAAAGAGATAGGTCTTATATACTAGGAAGAGATTATATTAAAGTAATCTCTTAGTATCTAGGTAATAGTAGTATACTCTTATTTAAGTTAGCTAGCTTAGATCTTCTATATAATAGTTTATAAGTAGCTAGGCTTACCTAAATAAGTATTTTAGCCGCTACTTATTAGACCCTACTTTATCTATTAGCTATACTAATATACTTCTTTCTCCTTACGCTCCTTATAGACCTATAATTCGAATTTTAAGTACCTATATTACCTCTAGTACTATTATTAGATTATAATATTAGAATATCTTATACTTAGTATTAAGTTCGGAGTAAGAATAAATACGTAGTATATAGACCCTCTATCTAAAACTATACGACTAACTATATATCTACTACTTAGTTATTACTTCCTCGAACTACTAGTTAAAGTCTACTTTAAACTTATTCGCCTTCTTAGAATCCGTTTTCCTAGCTATATATATAAGGCTAGTAATAATAGGATTAATACGTTTAAATAATACCTCTAATATTAATTTAGTCTTATTAAATCGACTTTCTACCTTATATAGACTCTATTTTATAGTAGTAACTTTATTAGTAATATACTAGCTAAACTAAGTAAGGAACTATATATTTTAGATATATATAGTTATCTTTTCGTAGAGGTCTTATTTAATCTACTCGATATTTCTCTCGATAGTAATACTACGTTAATATAAGCGTTTTCTATATTATCGAAGTACTACTTACTCTCCTAATCGTACTTCGAGATAAGTAGTATTAGAACTAGTACCCTAGTATATAACTTCTAGGCTTAATAGATCGCCCTATAGTATAGTCTAACTAGGTAGCTATTAGATACGTAAGGGCGTCTATAAAGGAGACTATATAAACCCTATCTTATTCTACGAATAGGTATTTATATTAGTAAGTCCTAAGTTTATAGAGAGGGAGAAAACTAGATAGGTAATAGAGTTATACTTCGTAGGTTATATAGTATATTTTAGAGTATACTATATATACTATCTATCTTATCTCCGTATTTACTACGAAGTAGTAGTATAGTACGTAGCTCCTAAGTACGTAAACTACTATTTATATAGCTTTATATAGCTTTATATAGCTTTATATAGGTACTATATAGATTATATATAAGTTATATATAAGTCTTAGTTCGTAGTTTTTATACCTATAGTCTAGGAATCGAGATCCTAGGGTCCTAATATAGCCTTAAGGTAACTACTACTACTAATGCTAAAGCCGCTACTACCCTATACTAGATAGCTTATAACGACTAATAACTAGGTTTATATAGAGAAGTAAGGCATATTCTACTATATACTATATCGTAAAGTATTTTAGAGACGCTATTTCTATAAAAGATAGGAGGTTACCCTTATATATAGAATCTAACCTTATATAGTCGTACTTTACCTAAGGTTAGCGTCGCTTTAACCTAATAATAACGCTACTATAGTAGAATTTATAGGCCGTTCTAATTTAATATATAACCGCCTCTATAAACTAAATAGATTATTAACGAAGTTAATTAGCTACTTATACCTACTCTAACGTTTAGGATCTTTAAGACCGAATACTTTATTTATAGTACGCTCTTTCTATACTAAGTCTACGTTTCTCGTTTAGCGCGGTTATAGTTCTATATATATAAGTAGCGTAAGACTAAGTACTTTAAAATTAGTATTAGTTCGTTCTCCTTTACGTAAAGTAGACTACTTATAATCGCCTTTATATTAGTAAGTATAGCGCTTAATAATAATACTAGTATCTTTCTATTAATCTTATACCTAAAACGACTTTACTAGTTCGTCTATAGATCTATACTAACGTCGTTAATATATCTATATAGATTAATCCTTTACTATTAAGGTATTTAACTATAGAGAAAATCTAATATAAGTAGCCTTTAGATTAGCCTTAACTATACTAAGTAGTAGCTATATCTTATAGTAGTAGTAATAGTATATAGGTAAGCTTCTTTAAGTAGTATATATACTCCTAAGACCTCTTTAAGGGTAAAGTAGAAGTAATTAAAGCTAACGTAGGTACTAATAGTACTCTTAATAACGTACTATATAGCTACGATATTAGTATAGCGTAACTTTAGCGTCTACTTAAACTTCGTATCCTTAGTTCCTATATTATTACGTTTCTCTATAAATTTAAATATAAATATAGATATAGTTAATTTACGATCTCTTTCGAAGTAAATTAAAGCTTTAGACTCGCCTTATACTAGGTTACTAAGCTAGAGGAAATTAATCTACTCTAATTATTTTACTAGAACCTTATCCTATCTTCCTAGCTTACTAAGGTCTCGATAAGGTATAGTTAGTATAGGTAAGACCTATAAAGGCGTAGACTATATACGAGAAAGTTACTTTAGTACTTATATTTCTAGTAGGGAGACTAAAGCCTATTAAGCTTATAAATAACGTTAGAAGGCTTTCGCTAGTAGGTTTACTATAGCTAGATTATATATCTACTAATATAAATAAGAGCTATAGGAGGTAAAGTAAAGAAGGTATATATAGATACCCTTATACGAATCTAGTATATCTAGAACTAAAAGTTACGAAATATACTTCTTAGGTATAGGTAGATAGATATTAGGATCCTATACTATAGTAGTATTACGTAAGTGCTTCTTTAAAGAGTAGGTAGTAGTAGGTATTTAGGTAAGATAACTTAGATATACTATAAATAGTTATAGACCTTTTAGTAAGATTATAATATAAGTTAAATATACGTATATTAAAGATATCCTTAGTTCTTATATACTAAATAAGTATTACTAGCTTACTAGACTCGCGACGAGCTAGTCGAGTAGTACTTACTATCTCGCTATCGAGTAGTCGAGTAGTATTACGTAGCTCCTATATTGTCTCGCTTACTTAGCGTCGAGATATATACGTACCTATACGCCTTTCCTCTAATTACCTATATTCTAGTATCTACCTATAATACTATTCCCCTTCTAGCTTAGCTATCTCGGCTAAGCTAGATTATAAAAGGTAAGCGTATACCCTTCTTTCCCTACTATCCGTTATACCTTAGTCCTTAATAAATCGTCTTCGTCTTATATCTAAAATATAACGACTTAGACGTCCCTCCGAATCTCCCTACGACCGTTACTTCCTATTTAGTTACTACTATACTATTATAGATAGTTCTTTAAGAGTAAAGTGCTCTAAGTATATACGCGTTAGGAAACCCTACGTAAATCTTTCCTAGAGTTCCCTTAATAAAACTTAGGAAGATTATTAGAAGAAGGTAGATAATAATAAAGATCTACTAGTAGAGATTATAGCGCGGTTAATACGAAATAAGAAGATCCTTTACTAGGCTACTAAGCGCGCTAAGAAGAAGGCTTAGTACTTAATATCTACGATAGATACCGCTAGAGAGCTAGAGGATCTAGATCTATAAGAGGACTATCCTACCGTAAACGCGATAGTTAGTCTTTCGCCTACTATATAGTCTACTCTTAGGTAGCTTAATAATTTTATCGACTTCGGTTCCTCCTCTACTAGTATAGCTCTAGTAGAAGGTTCCTAGTAAGTCGACTAGGTATTAGTTTAGTTCTTCGTAACTACTAGCGGAACTTAGTAAGTATCGTTAACTCTAGTATCCTCTATTTATACTAACTAGGGTTTCTTTAGTAATAGTCCCTAATTATTCCCTAGTAGGTATCTATATAATATAGTAGTTCCTATAAGTTATCCGCCTCTAGGTATCCTTACTACTTTATAAGGTATTAGTTTCTATCCTAATCCTATATTTCCTTAACCTCGAAGACGTCGTCTTCCTATAGTTCGAAGTAGAATATAGTTTATAGTAGGATTTCCGAATTAGCTAGTTCTAATATAGATATATAGAAGACTAGATATACCCTTATATCCTTTAGGAGTTTAAGTTAGTAGTTATTTAGTCCTTTAATATTGCTAATTAAAAATAGTCTAACCTTTATATAATCTAATTTCTTTACTTTTCTCCTAGTCTTTAAATTTTTTATAAGGAGGAAGACCTTATCCCCCTCCTTAAGCTAAGGTACCGTTTTTAAATCCTTATACCTTGTCTTAGTAAGGCTTTCTTACTAGTATAGTATTCTAGCCCTTAATTCTTCGTAGATTTTCTTAAATTACGTTATATCTATAATAGCGCGGTCTGCTTCTAGCCCTAGTTATAGCGTTATAAATAGGTTTAGGTCCTTTCTAAAGTTTCTAAAGAATAGAGATATCTTAGTTGTTTCTAATATATTATTATTAAGTACAATCTAGGCTAATAGTAGGAGAGCTATCTAGTTATTCTATACGTAGTTAACGTAGTATCGTAGATATCCTTCTAGTATTTAGTTTAATTATTTAGTTTATCTATCTATTTGTAGGTAGAAAGCTATTAATAGCTTGTACTTTATACCTATAGCTAATACTAGAGTCTTCTAGTATTTAGACGTAAAGAGCTTATCTCTATCCGTAATAAATATCGTAGGAACGCTATAGTACTAAACGAGCCTATTAAGTACTAGGCAACCTAATTACTTAACGTTAATAGTTTCGTTATATAGTATAAAGTATAAGTACTTCGTTAGTTAGTCGACTATTATAAGTATAGAATCGTACTTATTTCCTATTACTAGATCCTCTAACTTTAGGAGTTTAACGATAAAGTCTATTATTACTTTATCCTATAGTTAGTATAGC
>JAABUL010003024.1_pt1 | contig 26055 bp, 2 predicted proteins | sample 5559151 | NCBI WGS metagenome assembly JAABUL01 (sample SAMN10711876, study PRJNA513368) | rock metagenome | isolation source: Antarctica rocks | place: Antarctica: Victoria Land, Pudding Butte sud | reverse complement strand
CCCCCGATCGGTCCTATTCGGCCCTAGCAAGGCTTAGATTGGGGGGGTAGGGTTTTACCTCGCCGTCGCCCTACCTAGCTGGTATATCGGATAATCGGGTATCTCGTCGTCCTGACCCCTCACTATTCTATCTATATAGTAGATATAGCGCTAATAAATATTTATTAATAGGCGGGAAGCCCCGCGGGAATACGAAGTAAGTGATTATAATATAGGTAATAATCAAAGAGAATTATTAAGTATTAAGATTATATTATATAATAAGTAGTCTTTAAGTAATATAGGCGTACTAACTATATATAAGAAATAAGGGCGCGGAGTACCTAAAAAATTTAATAGGATTAATCTTAATAAGAAGGAAGAAGAAGATTTTAAAGTATTATAATAATATAGGTACTAAGGCGCTAAGCCTAATTCTATATAAATATTATTATAAAATTATATCTAAAATAATATTAAGACGTAGGTTAATAGAATCTTAAAATAAATACCTTATTAAATTAATTCAAAGATTTCTATTTATATACTAATTCTTCTATATCTATCCTTCTTAAACTCAAGGATAAGTTCTTTTAGAGAGGAGGTAATTATTATAACTAGTAATAACCCGCTTATAATATATTCTTAGTATACGTTATAGTATAAGCTAGGCTATAAGGGGAAATAATATAAATAGCTTATACCTTCTTATAAGAAGTTTTATAAAATCCCCTTATAAGAAGACTTTTAGATTCCTTTAGGATTAGTCTTACTACGAATAAGACTAATATTATATTAGTATATATCTCTTATAATTAGTAATAATAATAAAAAGGTATTAAAAAGAAAGTAATTATAAATAAATATAAAATATTACTTTATAATAGTTATAAAGAAATTGTTTAATATAATAATATATAAAGTATAGATCTCTATCTTTAATTAAAAAAATTAATAGGTAATCAAGAAGAAGATTTAATAAGAGAATAAGGCCCTTTATCCTAATCTAAATATAAAACGGGAAAGATAGCTGATAAATATATATATACCTAGGGAAGCCTACTCCTTATTTATAATAAGTATAATATTATTAATAATAGTAAATAAGTTAATCAAAAAGGATATAATAAAAGTAAGAAAGAATAAACTTATAAAATAATATAAATAAAGAATTAAATTAGTATAATAATTTAAATATTAATTATATAAGTATATATAATATGTTAATTAGGATTAGGATTATAATATAATAGAGTATAAAGTAAAGGTTATAAGCGCCCCTTAAAGATATATTATATATAAATAATAAGGCTACTCCTCTTAATCTAATAAATATTTAATAAGGATTAAGGAGAGATAACGCGTTAAATAATAAATAATAAATAAGAATATATAATAATAATAATAATAATAATAAATATTAAAGGATTCTAATTATACAGAAAAAGAAAAAGAGGAAGGCTATAATTAATTAAATAATATATATTATACCTAAGAATAAAAAGCAATTAAGATTAAAAAGACTTAAATATAAGTTAAGGAGACTATATATCTCTAAAAGGCTCCTAGTAAAGGAGCTAGATTAAAAGATACTAAAGTTAATAATAGATAATAATACCGAGTTATTAATTATATTATTAAGCTATTTGTAAAAATAGTAATAAATAGTCTTATTTACTTAATTAAAGAAGCTAAATAAATTACCTTTAAAGAGATAAATATATAAGAGGAAAGTAATAATATCTTAAATATAAGATTATTATAACTTTTTAAATACTTATAAGGTTATTTAGTACTTTAGAAAATAGCGGAGAATAGCTTAAACGCGTAAGTACTAAGTAGTAAAGTATTTGAGAAATGTATATAAGAGGAGAGCGGAGGGGTAATAGGATACCTTAATCCTAATTAAGAGATTACTAGTACGCCGTGGAACAGGGCGGGGCGGGGCGGGTAGGTGCCCTTGGAACCCGCCCCGGCGTCAGGGCGGGTACCCGCCCGCTTACTAATAGGTAAGGTCTTACCTAAAATCTAGAATTTATCTTAATCTTTATCCTAATCCTCTTTTAATAGGGGAGGAAAGAGATATATAGCTTTCCACTACTAAGTTAACTAATATAATAAAATATAATTAAAGTTACTATTTTTAGAAATCTCTATAAAATATTAAATATAATAGTGGATATCTATCTACTTATTAATAAGAGAGACTTTATCCTAGATACTTATATAGATTCCTAGGAAATCCTTATAAAATTATCTTAATCTTTATTCTAACCCCGCTCTAAGAGGTACTTAAGTAGGATAAAGCCTCTTCCTCTTATAAAATCTAATATTATAAAATATAAGATGTAGATTTTATTAAAAATTAAAAATCTAATTTATATATTATAATAAAACTAAATTAAGAGATAAAAGCTAGTTAAATCCTTAATTAATTATATATCTTTTTATATAATTATAATATACTTAGCGTAAATTATACTTAGGTTTATTATTAATATAATAGTTAATCTCCTTATTTAATTAAATTAATATATAACTTACTTTTAAAATATCTTATTAGGTAGGCTTTAATAGCCTCTTATATAATAAGGATACTAGAGGATTATAATTATAGATTACTTTTAAATTTATATATAACTTCTCTTAATAATCTTTAAAATAGGGGTTTTAGGATTAATAGTTTTATTAATTTCTAATATTATTTAATCTCTCTTAATATTATAATTATAAATTAATTACTATAAAGATTAGGATAATTAGGTATTAAATAAAATAGACTTACTTCCTTTCTTATATTTATATTTTAACTTTATTACTATTATAGCCTTAGATCCTTAAGACTTAACCCTTATAATTATACTATATTTATTAAGAATAATTGCTAATACTTATCCTCTAATTATCTATTTTATAATAAACTTATATTTATTTAATTTATAATTTATCACTAGCTTTTTATTCTTTAATATTATAGTAGGTTAAGGGGGTATTTTATCTTTATAATCCTTCCTTTATATTTTTTATTATACTATCTCCTTTTATATTACCTTCTTACAAGCCTTTTTAGCTAATACCTTTAATAATTAAAGTTTACTAATATTATCCTTTAAGGATTTAAAATTCAATATAAAAGACTTTTTATTATCCCCTTTCTCTTTATCTAGATTTTCCTTTTTAGCTATTAATATAACTCTCTTTTTATCTTTATTCTACTTTTTATCTTATAAATAAGTTATATCTATAATATTATTAGTATCCTTATTTATATTATTTAATATTATTAGTATTAGAATTTATTACTTTAATTTATACTTACTTATCTTCTTTTAAATTTATAATTATAGGTTATATAAAGCTTTACTTCCTTACCTTATTTATCTTCCTTTAAAGGATACCTAATTTTATATTTATTAGGATATCTAACTTCTTCTTCCCTGGGTTCTTTAATATTAAAGAAAGAGATTTTAAACTTATATTATTTTATTAGTAAATTAAATATATAGCTTAAAATTATTAGAAGTAGAGTTACTTATTCTTATCCCTCCTAATAAAGTAATATATAGAGTAAGATCTAATTTAATAAGTATTATATAAAGACTTAAGGTAGCTAAGGGGAATATAATTAATTTATAATAATAGTAGGATTTAATATTATAAATTAGCTTAAATCCTCTATAATATTTATTTAAGCCTAGCTACCTAAGGGAGATAAGAGGTAGGTAATATTAATATACTCTTAAAATTTATATAAATTATCCTAAAGACTTTATAAGAGGATCTTATATCCCTAATTTAAATAGGTCTTAATTTCCTAATAATAGGAATTACTTAAGTAATAGATTAAGATTATTTAGATAATTATAAATATCATTATATATTTTTAATAAGAAGCCTATTAGATTAATAAAGAGTAGTTTTATAAATTAATATACTTACTATTATAACTATTACTTTTATTAAAAGAATTATCCTATATATTATCCTCTTTATAATTATTATTAAAATTATTAAGCTCCTTATTTAATTAAGGCTATTATAATAGATATAATAATAAATATAAATAATCTTAAGGATTTAGACTAGTATCTATAATAAAAAGTATATATTTAGTAATAATAAATAAATAGTAATAAGGATAAATAGTACTTAATCTTATATATAATAAAATATAAATTTAAAGTAGGATTAGCTATTAATATATCTATTAATATTAAATATAGAAACCTCCCTAAACTTTATTAAGGTATTATACTAACTACATTTTCTATTATTATATACTACTAGCTTCTATTAATAAGCTCTAGATTTATATATAATTAATAAGGTATATTATAAATTAAGAATAGAGAAAAATTATCTTTACTCCTAGGTATATACTTAATAATAAGATTTTATAGGATAAAGACTAAGATAAATAAAAGCTAATTTATAATAATAAGTAAATATAAAAGTATATATCTTTTAAATCCTATATAAATCCTAAGATATATTTAAGTTAATTAAAGCTAAACTATTATATAAATTAATAAATATTATATATTAACATATATCTTTCTTATATCTTATATAAGTTATATATCCTATCAATTAACTATTACTTATTTTATATAAATTATATAAAGGTTTATAATTATATTATTATTAAATTTAACTTTAAGAGATATTAAGATTTATATTAAAATTCCTAGATTATTATTACTTTTATTACCTTTTATAATATTATTAGAGTATATAATTATAAATAATATTTAATCTTTTTAAATTTAATATAAATAATCTTATAAATTAAATAAATAAAAACTATTTAAATTATTAAAAGTTAAATAATTTTTTAATACTATTTAATTTCCTAGATTATAATAACTTTAATTATTAGTATATACTTAAATTTAAATAAATATATATAAATATACTATTACTCTTCCTTTATATAACTTTTATTATAGTAGACTTTAATCTTAATTTAACTAGCTTAATAAAGGTCTTCTATTATTTATCTTTTATTATAATAATCTTTTTCCTCAATATAAATAGCTTAATTAAACTCTTCTAGTTACTTCTATAATAGATAGGTTAATATTATAAAGGTTAAGACTCTCTACTATTACTACTATTTTAACTACTATTCTAAATTAGATTTATATTAATAGTAACCTTACTAGTAGTCTTATTTATCTATAATTTAAATAGAGTAGTACTAGATCTTTAAATACTTTTATAACTAGTTTAAGGCTCTTATAATAATTAATTAATATCTAAAATAACCTTAACTATTAGACTCCTTACTATCTAAATAACCTTAGCTAATACTTATACTATTTAGAAGATCGAAGCTAATAGTAATAAAATTATTAATAAGTTCTAATTTAATTATTAGAGGTATTATCATTAAAAGTTTAGGATAGTAGGAATATAAAATTAAAAGGAAGAGAAAAATATAATTAATAAAGTAATATATTTATTAAATTTATATAATTCCTTACTTATTTTCTATCTTCTTATAATTTCCCCTTTATAATAAATTATACTATTTCTATAATTATCCTTAAATTTTTTATTATTCTATTATATCTTAAATAAATAAATTTAATATAAGTAAGATTAATAGTAATAATTAAATTTCCTTGAGACCTTTTTTATAAGAGGTTAATTCCTCTAATAAAGCCTTTATCAAGAAGGCGTAGGATATTCCTTATTATTTATATATTATAAGAATAGCTAAGAAGTTCCTTAATTAATATTATAAATAATAATAGTATACTTATATAAAGAGTTTATTAGAAAAAAAATTAGATATTAATACTAACCTTTCTTAAATATCTAAGAAGTAGAGTAAAGAATAAGAGTACTATTATATTAATATTATAATTTATAATAAGGAGCCTAGGATTATTTATATTAAGTATAATTATATATTAATAAGGATAAATATAGGAAGTAATATAAAAACCTTAAAACTTATTTATTTAAAGATTTACCTATTAATAGGATAAAAGTTACCTTAATATTCAATCTTTAATTTATTAAAAACTAGTAGAGTTATATAATTATAAATATATATTTTATTAATTAGAATTAATAATACTATAAAGTATTTATTAGGTTTAAATATATAAAAGGGAAGTATAATAATCCGAGTTTAATATTATATTTAATAAGGGTTATTAACTACTTTAACTTAAATAAGTAGATTAGTATAATTATAACTAATAATACTTCTAATAATATTATAATATATAAAAACCTCTTAATAATAATAAAAGATCCTATTAAATCTAAAGTATCTTTTAAATCTAAGAAGTTATTATATCCCTTATTTATTATATATTATCTAACTTATACTTAAGGAGCTATTAAGTATAATTAAGGTATTATTAATTAATTAAAATTTATAAAGAAATTAAGATAAAAAAAAGGATTAAGTAAGATTAAATATTATAAATTAAAAAGAGCCTAATATATTATTTACCTTAATAAAAGTATATAATACTCTCTTATATTTGATTTTAATCTTTATATTATATAGGACTTTAATAATAATAAAATATAATAATAGATTTATAAGGCTACTACTATTTTAAATAGTAATAATATATAATATAAAAAGTTCTAAGAGATCTAATAATCTTATAATTAATAATAATAAAAAGTTATTAATTTATAATAAAGCTAGGGAATTTATAATAAGAGCTAATTTAATAAATTTATAATACTTAAATTTTTTTTAAGATATAATAAGTAAGTAGGATTTAATATATTATATATTTATCTAAAATTAAAAATTAAAGATAATTATAGGTAAATTTTACTTATAAAATAGAGCTATACTTTAAATTAATAATTTAAAATAGAGTTAGATTAATTATTTAATTAAATTTTATAAACCTTTCTATTAATATACTTAAGTAATGAGAAGCTTAAGGAAATTAATAATATATAAAATATATTAAATATATAATACCTTATTTAATTATTCAAAGGAGGAGGTAAGAAAGTTATAAAAAAAGAGAGTTCTTTAAAAAAAATATATCAAAAGATTTAAAAAAAGTAAATAAGAAATTAATTAATTATTATATAAAGATAAAGTTGTTATTAAGAGGCTTATATAATATAATAGCTCTTTTTAATCTTAATATAAAAAGAATAGTTTTTGAAGATTAAAATAAGAATAATAAAGGTAAAATATAAGAAAATTATTATTAAGATAGATTTAAGACTTAATATTATAAATACTAATTAATTATTTAATATTAGAAGATTTATAAATAATAAGATTTAAGTAAAGATATCCTTAAAATATAAGAAAATTATTATTAAGATAGATTTAAGACTTAATATTATAAATATTAATTAATTATTTAATATTAGAAGATTTATAAATAATAAGATTTAAGTAAAGATATCCTTAAATAACTTATTAAAATTAAGAAGAAATTATTTAATAATATATAAATAATAAATAAAAAGATTTATAATTATTATAATATAAATATAATATATTCTATCTTAATCTTTATCTTAATCTTTATATATAATAACTTATAATAATAATATAAAGACCTTTCTTAATTAATAGAAAACCTTTCTCTAATATATAATTATTTATTTTATATAATTTATAATATCCTAATAATATTATTTATTAATATTAATTATAAGTATATTTTTAATATAGTTAGAAGATTATATAATTTAATTAAATCCAAAAACCTTCTTGATTATTATAATAATTAATTAATTCTAGGTAATAGAGAATAGTAATTTAATAATATAATAAGAGTTTAAGTTATATAAAATAATATTATATAAGGAGTATTAAGAAAAGGTTAAGTAATAAATAAATATTATTAATAAGAGTAAAGATAAAGATTCAATTAATAATTGAAATAAAAGTAAAGAGCTTAATAAAGTTAAAGAAAATAATAATAATAATTAAGAGGAATTTAATTATAAATAAATTATAAATACCTTAAAGGTATATAATTATAAAAGAGACCTTCTAAAAATTTTTATAATTATATAAGAAAATAGATAAAAAAGTATAAGAGATTATAATTTAAAGTTATAAATAATATTTTAATAATATTTACTATATTATATAATTTACTATTATATAGGATATATTCTAATTAAAAGTAAGTTAATTAATAAAATATATATATTTAAAATAAGATTTTATTATTAATTAGCTATTAATTATTAATAAAAGATTATATAATATATTAGCTTTAAGATCTAGTCTAGAATTAAATAGAGATAGTAGACTACTATTCAATCTTAAGAAATAAAGAAGGTATTATAATTATAAATTAATTAAAAAAATAGATAGAAAGGTTAATAGATAAAAATAAAAGGATATAATTATATTAAATCTTATATATATATAAATTAGGTAAATATCCTTTCATAATAAAGGTAATAAGGATAATAATTAAGATAATTATAAAAGGTAGCTAGTAAACTTTAATTAAATTAATAACTAGATTAATTTATATAAATTAATCTCTTATTTATTAAGAAGCCTAGGAATTAATTAAAATCTATAAGATCCTTCTATCCCCTTAATAATACTATTTACTTTAAATTATATATAATTAATTAATACTTTATATATAACTTATTAATAATCCTAATCTTAATAATATCCTTTAATTACTATATAAAAGGATCCTTCTTAAGACCTATAAATATATTAAACGGCTTATAAGCGCTTTTATTATTAAGATTAAGTTAAAAGTTATATTACTTATAATTATAATCCTTAAGTTATATATTAATATTAAAGAATTAATTATTCAATTTTTAAGCTTAAACTTTATATTTATTTATATTATAATAATTCTAACTCTTTTACCTCTTAAATTTATATTTAAATATCTTTATATTAAGTTATAATATTAGGTTTTATTATAAGGTTAGCTTTAATAAAGTAAAGATATTATATAATATTAAATTAATATCTTATAATAGGTATTAATAACTATTAAAATAAAGATAAGATAAAAATTTAAATAAATCCTCTTATCCTCTTCTTTAACTTTTAATAATAAGAAAACTTTTTATATATATAAATATAAATATTATATCTATTATAATATTTAAGTTTTAAGTATAAGGATTTAAGTATAAACTTTTATATATTATAAAGATAATTAAATAATAGATAGTTAATTTTATTAATTTTATTAATAATTTTTATTTATAAGAGCCTATCTTTAAATAATTTTTTATATTTAAATTCTTTTATTACATCCTTATTCTCTTTTTTATCTTATTTAAGTTATACCTTAAATATAATATTTATAATAGTATTACTATTATTAAGATTATTTAAATCTCCTATTTTATAATCCTATTAAAGTTAACTCCTATTATTATCTATAATAGTATATTTATTTATACGTATATTAGCCCTAATTATAATTACTAATATATATAACCTATTTATAATATTAACATATTAATAATTAGAATCTTAATATTTAAGATAAAATTTCTTTTTTATAATAAAGGTATCCTAATTATTATAACTCTTTATTATAATCTATTTCTTATAATTAATAGCTTTATAATTAGCCTCTTTAATCTTTTTAATAAAAAGCTCTTTAATTAGATATATAACTTAATAATTCTAAAATTTAATAGAAGTTAGATATTAATTAAAGGCTTTAATATTATTATATTATATTTATAGGACTCTAGCCTTATATTTATATTTATTATATTTAGGTATTATAATTTTACCCCTTATTATTAGATTATTAATCTTCTACTTTATTTATATTATTATCTTAATCCTAAGGATATAGACTTATAATTTAATATTATTATTATATAAATTACTTATAATAGTACTTAATAATATAATATAATAATAATAATTATATTAAAAGATTACAATTAGAAAGAGGATAAAGAATTAGAACTTAGGCCTTAATTATATTAACGCCGCGCTAAGTACTTATATAATACTAGTTAAAATAGTATTAATATAATTTATAATAAACTTTTAATAAGCTAATATAATTAATATAGAAATATCCTAAGGAAGTTTATTTTAAATATATAATAAGTTATAATCCTTCTTAAACTCTTTTTGAAAAAATAATTAGGATAAAGACTATAATAATAATTTATAGACTTTTAAGAAGTATTTTCTTAAATATTAAAATAGCTTATATATAGATTTTATAAGATATATATAAAAGTAATATATAGATATTAAGATTTTTATTTTTGAATATTGTTTTTAAATATTATTATCTGTTATTTAATAGTAGAAAGCTTAATATCTTATTTATCCTCTATTAAAAAGGATTAAGATTAAGATTAAGATAATTTTTAAGGGACTTCCTAAGGATAATTTAAGAATATTAGGGGTATATTTATATAAGTAGGCGGATACCCATTTTTTAATAAGGCGGGACAGGGTAAATATACTAAAAGTTCGGGCGGGTAGATACCCTTATAACCCGCCCCGCCCCGCTCTAGGGCGAGTACCTGGAGCGGGTACTAGTATCCGTTCCGCAGCGTAATTACTAGGATAGAGGTAGTAAAGTTAAGGAGGAAGAAGATTTATTATAAGTATATCATATTTTAATATTCATCCCCGGATACGCTAAGCCCTACCTGAAGACCTTATAAATCCTGTATATATTATAGATTTACACTCCTAGATAGTTAATTAATATATAACTATACTAAAAGATAATAGATCCTTAATAATAGTAGTAATACTAGATATTTCGACTAGTCCTAGTAGCTAAGCGCTAACCCTATTAGCTACTAAGCGCCGTCCTATTACTAGTAGCTAAGCGCCGTGTAAAGTAATATAAATAATATTAAGAACCTCTATTTAAACCTCTTCTATAATAAACGATTTAGCTCTTCCCTTACGTATCTATATACTAAACTAGTATACCTATTTAAATCAGCTACTCTAAAAGCCTTATCTACGAATGATTAACCTTTACCTCTTACCTCCTTATCATTCCAGATCGCTTTAGAAAAGATAATATTAAGAACCTTCCTTAAGAAAGATAATACTAAATACTAGATACTAAGCCTTATATCTTAGAGAAAAGCCGACTAGTACTATATAAATTCTCTCTTAGATTAGCTATTATCTCTAATATCTAGGATAATAATCTTAGTCTTGGAATAAATCCTTCCTTATATCTACTAACTCCGAAAACCTACGATAAATAACTTACTACTTATATATTATAGTATACTTTATCTATCCTAGAAATAACAGCTTCTATAAGCTTTTAATATATATCTATATCTTAGTTAAAAGACCTTATTAAATATATCTATTATAGCTTGATACTTAATAAATAGGAGCTATATAATAATCTAATACAAGAGTATTTCTAGCGTCATGTAGATTTATTACGCTACGGAACGGGGTGGGGGGGGGGGGGTACCCGCCCGTTTACTAATAGGGATAAGTCTACTCCTAATACCCTTAGAAGATCCCTTAGAAGTCCCCTAGAAATTATCCTAATCTTTGTCCTTTTTCTAGTAAGGAGTTAAAGGGATATATAGCTTTCTACTACTTAAATAGCCTAAAATAAATTAAAATAAATTATAAATATAATTTTATTAGGATTTGTAAAAATGGTAATTTTATTTAATTTTAATTATATTAGCTAATTAGTTAGTAGAAACCTATATATCTCTTTTATCTCCTACTAAAAATAGTTTAGGACAAAGATTAGGATAATTTTTAGGGGATTTCCCAGGGGAAATTTAGGGGTGTTAAGGGTAGATATACCCCTATAAATAAGTAGACTTATCCCTATTAATGAGTAGCGGGTACCCTTTTTTTTGATAGGGCGGGGCGGGGCGGGTACGCTAAAAGTCAGGGCAGGTAGAGACCTTTATAACCCGCCCCGCCTAGCTCCGGGGCGGGTACCCGGACCCGTTTCGTAGCGTAAGATTCATACCGCTATATACGAATTCTATAGTAAAATATATATACTCTATCCTTTATAAGCGAAGATAATACTAATATCGCCTCTTATAAAATTATTACTAATATATTAATTACTAGCGCCCCCGCTGCCTATCTATATACCTAGAACGTATATGATAATTAAAGATCTATATATAAGATATATACCGCTAAGATCTATTTAATTAGCTCGCTCTATTCGCTTTATAGTCCTTCCTACTATATCTATCTATAACTTATACGTAAAGTTTTATAAACTAATAGTTAAGATATTATTAATAATAGTAGGATAATCGTTAAGATACCTACCTGAAAGTAGTATAATAGTAAGAAATATATTAAAGTCTAAAACCCTAGTAATTATATTATAAGAAGGTATACTCTATAAGGTATATATACTAAATAGCTAATATAGATATATACGTAGATAATAATAAATGGATATAGGAGTAAATAGTCTATATATTATACAGTTACGGAGTCACGTGATATGCTAAGACGCTTCCAAGACATATAGAGAAAGTATATAAGAAACTTCAATAAATTACCTCCTTTTAACCTTCTAGGATTTTCTAATAGATTTATCTAAAATCTAGTTAAGTAATATATTAGCCTTACTTACTAACCTACTTTTTAATAATCTATATACCTTTCATCTTTATTTCTTAATAGGTATTAAGATACGCCTCTTACCTACTACTAGATCTACTTTATAGCCTAAACGCTACTATTTTAACCTCGTCGTAGTAACTCGACTATTAATACTATTCCTTGAAAGGTTAATTTCATATATTCCTTTCTTTCCTTTATTATTATATATATAGTAATAGATAGGTATATATATAAGACCTCTAATAGGCTACCTAAGTAGTTAAAGTACCTTACTTACGCTATTAATAGTAAGGACGCTATCTTTCTTTAAAAAACGTAGTAATTATTATAGGTATAGATTTACTAGGTATATTATATTTTAATATTTATCCTTAGGTATAATAGACTTTCTAGTAAAGTTATCTAAGCGCTAAGAATTTAGCGGTGATCTTATTAAAAAGACATGTTTTCTATATATAGTTTTCATAACGTCTAGGTAGGAAACTATACCTTAAATTTATATAGAAGCTAGTGAAATATATAGCCTCTATCTAATTAAGTTTATAGACTTAATAGGATATATTCTAGGATTACGTATATTACTCGTTTTTAGACGTATTAAATTTCGCGATATTTCGTGTCATTTTCGCGGAGTTATCCCGCTTGCCGTATACTTATTCTTAAGCGCTTACATTATAAACTATATACTAAAGGAACCGCCTATTATATTTTTAATCTAAAGGGGGGAAATAATATATAAATAATCAAGGTATTAGATATATAATTCGCTAATAAGTACGCTACAAGGTCAGGGCGATTTTAGTAAGATCGCCGCCAAATTCTTGACGCTTAGATAAATTTACTGGAAAGTCTATTATATACTAAGTCCTACCCGAAGATCCTATAGATCCTATATATATTATAGATTTATACTCCTAGATAGTTAATTAATACATAACTATACTATAAGATAATAGATCCTTAATAGGAGTATAAAGAACTACGCGTTAGGATAGGAGTTATAAAGGCCTCTACTCTATCCTTAAGTATAATAAACGTAATAGTACTTAGACGATAATATATATATATATTATAAGAATTATAGATAAGTAAAGTAGTTAAGCCGCTATATTAATAGTAGCCTTTAAGTCTATTAAGAATATATAATTTAAGGAGTTAAACGCGTTCAAATAAAGGATTTTAACTATAGGTATTAGCCTAATATAAGTGTATATTAAGGAATTATAATAAGAAGTAAGAGAATATAAAGAAGGAGACTAAGAACTTTAATATTAAGGATCTATTATATCGTAGTATAGTTATACATTCTTTACTATCTAGGAGTGTAAATCCATGATATTCATGATATTTACGGGATCTACAGGGTCCACGGGTAGGGCTTAGCGTTCCCGAGGACGAATATTAAAACATGATATACCTAGTAAATCTATGCTTATAACATTTAAAAGCCTAGGATTATTATAAATTAGACTAGTATATTAATAAGATAAAGCTCCTTATAAGGCTAATAGAGCTAAGGGAATCCCTTTATAAACAATATACTACCCGCTCCCTTATAAGGCTTATATATATAGATATCAAGGATAATTAAGGGTAAGTACCCGTAGCGGGTACCCGTTCTGCAGCGTATAATAAGGCTAGAAGGGTCTAATTAGTATTAATAATATTAAGGGACAAAAAGGAGAAGAAGGTAATAGTAAGAGTTAACTTACGCTGCGGAACGGGTACCCGCCGCTACTTCTAGATATAATATATAATAAGTACTTTAAAGAGAAAGGATAAACTAAATTTTATAAAAAGTATATTATATTTTAGCTAAAAGTCTATACTATATAGGTATTATATAAAATACGACTATCTTATTACTAGTCTACTATATATAAGGTCTATTTTTAAAGTTTCTTAAGTAGACCCGCCCCGCCTGAAAAACCCGCCCCGCCGTAAGAATCTTTAGGAATTTAGTATATAGACTTTACGCTAGTAATATACTAGTAGTATTTTATTTTGGTACTAAAAAATATAGACTTGAGGCTTTCTAAAAATATACTTTTTACTAGATTTAGTTAGCGCGTTCCTTTTATATTAATTATCTAAGATTTTTGCCAAGTACCCGCAGCGGGTACCCGTTCTGCAGCGTATAATTATAATATTTTAAACCTCTAATTATAAGTTTATATTAGAGATTATAGTAATAAATAAGATAAAGATTAAAGATATATTATTATAAATTATTTTATAGAGGTAAGAGAGGTATTAAAGAGGGAATAAATATAAATAAATATAATATATTACTTTATAATAATAATAAGGAAGTTATTTAGTATAATAGTATATAAAGTATAAGTCCCTATCTTTAATATAAAAGATTAATAGGTAATTAAGTAGAAGGTCTAATAAGAGAATAAGGCCTTCTATCTTAATCTAGATATAATAGAGGGGAGATATTTAATAGATATATATATATCTAGGAAAACCTACTCCTTAATTTATAATAAGTATTATATTACTAGTAATAGTAGATAAGGTAATTAGGAAGGATATAATAAAAGTAAGAGAGATAAAACTTATAAAGTAATATAAACAAAGGACTAGATTAATATAATACTTTATATATCAATTATATAAATATATATATTATAATTATCCTAATAATATATAATATTATTAAGAATCTATTATATCGTAGTATAGTTATATATTAGTTATCTAGCTAATATAGATAAGATCTATAATATATACAGGATCTATAGGATCCACGGATAGGGCTTAGCGTTCCTAAGGACAAATATTAAAATATAATATACCTAGTAAATCTATACCTATAATAATTACTATGTTTTTTAAAGAAAGATAGTATCCTCGCTATTAATTATACTAGTAATATACTTTAGCTATATAAGTAGCTAATTAGAAGTCCTTATATATATATCTATCTATTACTATATATATAAGAATAAGGAAAGAAAGGATTATAAGAAAATAAGCCTTCTACTAGTTAAGCTTCTCTAGGGGTAATGATAAGGTCAGGATAGTAACGTTTAGACTATAAAGTAGCCTTAATAGTAGGTAAGAGATATATCTTGAAGCTAAGTAAGAAATAAATGTAATTAGTAGGATAGTTATTAAGTTATAAGTATATACGCTACGGAATAGGTATAGGTACCCGCTACGGGTACCCGCCTAAGAGCTAGGCGGGGCGGGTTTCAGGCGGATTATAAAGGTTCCTACCCGCCCTAACTTTTAGTATACCCGCCCCGCCCTATCTTATTAAAAAAACGAGCACCCGCCTACTTATTAATAGGGGGTAAATATACCCCTAATAATCTTAAATTACCTCTAGGAAGATCCCTAGAAATTATTCTAATTTTTATCTTAACCCCTTTTTAATAGGTAATAAAAGTAATATTTACCTTCTATTACTTAATAATAATTAAAAATAGTCTTTCTAATAATATATAAGAGAAGATATCCTGATATTTATTAATTTAATTTAAGTATATCTTATAAATTTATAAATAAGTTATTATAATATCTAAAGTTAGATTCTAATTTAGAAATTTACTTAAATTAAATAAAATAACCTTTAGGAATTTATAAATAATTATTATTATCTTTATCCTAATTATTTATTAGAATAGAAAAGGCTATAAATTATAATATATATTAAAATAGTTCTTAATTAATTTAATTAGTATACTAGAGATTAATGATAAAGTATTATAGTATTACTTTAATTAATATAATATAGGTATCTAGCGTAGTATTAATATTATTAAGGCCTAAATTCTAACTATTTATCCTCCTTTTAATTATAATCCTTTAAGATAGTTATTATTAATATATTATATTATTAGGTACTACCTTAAATAATCTATATAATAATACTATTAAATTATAAGTCTACTTCCTAAGAATTAGGATGATAATATAGATAAAGTAGAAGACTTATAATTTAATAATAAGATTTAAAATTATTACGCCTAAGCGTAGCTATTATAAATGTAAGGTAGGAGTCTTCTAAGTATTATATAAAGTTATTAAAGCCCTTAATTAGAATCTAAATACTATTAAATCTTAGAATTATTATTATAATTATTTAGCTAAAGAGCTATTTATTAAAAAGATTAAAAAGGCTAATTAAAAGGTTATTAATTATAAGAAGTAAATTATATTTAAAAGTTATAATAATTAAAATACCTTTATTATAAAAAAGAAATTTAATTTTAAATAAATTATAATTAAAGTTTATATTAACTCCTAATTTATAGACTAATTATTAAGTTAGAATTCGATTCTAATTTATAGTATTAACTCGCCTAGCCTTTTAGCGTATTACTATTAATAGTATATTTTATAATACTTAATTCTAACTTTTAGAATTAAATCGCTAAGATTTAGTGGCTTGGCGCTAAATTTAATTCCTCGCGGTTAGTCTACTAATTTATCTTAATCTTTATCTTAAATATTAAGATTTTAATCCTTAAATTATTAATATTATAAATAGGTTATATATATTAATAATTATAATTAGGGCTAATATAAATATAAATAAATATATTATTATATATAATAATAAAAGTTAATTACAAGAGGATTATAAAGTAGGAGATTTAAATAATCTTAATAATATTAATACTATTATAAATACTATATTTAAGGTATAACTTAGATAAGATAAAAAAGAGAATAAAGAGGTAATAAAAAACTTTAAATATAAGAGATTATTTAGCGATAGACTCTTATAAATAAAAATTATTAATATAAATAATATAACTAATTATCTACTATTTAATTATCTTTATAATATATAAAAGTTTATACTTAATACCTATATCTAATATTTAAATATTATAATAGATATAATATTTATATATATATATATATATATATAAATAGTTTTCTTATTATTAAAAGTTAAAGAAGAGGATAAGAAGACTTATCTTAATCTTTATTTTACTCTTATTTTAATAGCTATTAATATTTATTTAAGGATATTTATTTAATATTATATAATATATTTACTCTATTAAAGTTAACTTTATAATAAAACCTAGTATTATAAATTAATATAAAAATCTTTAAATATAAACTTTAAAGATAAAAGAATTAAAACCTTTATAATATAAATAAATATGAAGTTTAAATTTAAAAGTTTAATAATTAACTTATCCTATCCTTTAATATTAATATATAATTTAAGGATTATAATTAGAGATAATATAACTTCTAACTTAATCTTAATAATATAAGCGCTTATAAGGCGTTTTATATACTTATAAGTCCTAAGAAGTATCCCTTTATATAATAATTAAAAGATATTAATAAAAATAGGACTATTAATAAGTTATATAAAAATATTAATTGATTATATATAATTTAAAGTAAATATTATTATTAATAGGATAGAAAGATCTAATAAATTCTAATTAATTCCTAGGCTTCTTAATAAGTAGGAGATTAATTTATATAAATTAATCTAATTATTAATATATTTAAAGTTTACTAACTATTTTAATTATCTTAATTATTATCCTTATTACTTTAATTATAGGATATATATTTACTTAACTTATATATTAGATTAAATATAATTATATCCTTCTATTTATTTAATAACTTTATTATCTACTTTTTTAATTAATCTATAGTTATAATACCTTCTTTATTTCTTTAAGTTAAATAGTGATTTATTATCTCTATTTAACTCTAGCTTAAGTTTAAAGCTAATTTATTATATAATTTTTATTAACTATAAATAGTTAATTAATAATAAAGTCTTATCTTCAATATATATACTTTATTAATTAGCTTACTTTTAATTAGAATATATCTTATATAATAGTAAGTTATATAATATAATAAATAATATTAAGATATTATTTATAAATTTAAATTATAATCTCTTATTCTTTTTTATTTATTTTCTTATATAATTATAGGATTTATTAAAAGATTACTATTATAATTAAAATAATTTATTATTTATTTATAATTAAACTCTCCTTAATTTTTCTCAATTTTTTTTTAATTTTGTTAAGCTTCCTACCTTTATCTTAATTATTAATTAGGTCTTTACTTTTACTTTTATTAATAATATTTACTTATTACTTAACCTCTTTTTAATACTCTTTAAATTTTATTATTTTATATATCTTAAGATCTTATTATATTATTATATTATTATTCTTTATTACCTAGAATTAAGATAATTAAATATATAATATAATTTATTATAAAGGTTATAAAAAAATAAAAAAAATAAAAAAATTCTAATAATTATAAGGATTTATATAATTAAATTTATTAAATATATTTTTCCCTTCCTTTTGATTCTATATTTCTACTATCTTAAACTTTTAATTATAATACCTCTAATAATTGAATTAGGGTATATTAATAATTTTATTACTATTAGCTTAGATCTTTTAAATAATATAAATATTCCTTAAGATTATTTAAATAATAAAGAATTCTAGAGCTAAGGTTATTTAAATAGTAAAGAGTTTAATAAATAAAATTATTTAAATAGTAACTAGCTATTATAAGAGCCTTAATTTAATTATAAAATTATTTAAAGACCTATTATTACACTATTTAAATCATAGATAAATAAGACTATTAATAAGGTTATTACTAATATAAATCTACCTTATAATAGTAGTTAAAATAGTAATAATAATAGAGAGTCCTAGCCTTTATAATAACCTATCTATTATAGAAGTAATTAGAAGACCTTAGTTAAGCTATTTATATTAAGAAAAAAGATAATTATAATAAAAGGTAAATAATAAAAGGGTCTTATTAAGCTAATTAAATTAAGGATAAAGTCTACTATAATAAAAGTTATACAAAGGAAGAGTAATAATATATTATATCTAATTAAACTTAAGTATATATTAATAATTAAAGTTATTATAATCTAGGAGATTAAATAATATTAAAGAATAATTAAACTTTTTATAACTTAAATACCTTTTATTTATTTAATTTATAAGATTATAAGTATTAAATTTAAAAAGATTAAGTATTATTTATAATTATAAGCTCTAATAATATTATAAGAGGTAATGGAAGTAATATTAATTTAAGAATTTTAATATATATTTTATTATCTCTTTAAGTTAAGTTTAATAATAAGATAGTTATAAACCTTTATATAATATATATAAAATAAGTAATACTTTTATAAGGATATATATCTTATATAAGATATAAGAAAGATATACTTAAGTAATATTTAATATATATTAATTTATATAATAATTTAGCTTTAATTAACCTAAATTTATCCTAGGGCTTATATAAGATTAGAAAAATATATACTTTTATATCTACTTATTATAATAGATTAGCTTTTATTTATTTTAATCTTTATCCTATTAAATATTATTATTAATTATATATTTAAAAATAAATATAATTATTCTTCCTTCTTAATTATATATATAAATTTAAAGCTCTCTAATAGAAGGTAATATATTATAATAAAAAATATAGCTAATATAATACCTTAATAATAGAAAGGAAGGTTTCTATATTTACTATTAATAAATATATTAGTAGGTAATCCTACTTTAAATTTATATTTTACTATATATAAGATTAAATACTATTTATTATTATTATTATTAATTAATTATTACTAAATAACTACTTTCTATTATAAATATTAATATAAATCCTCTAGATAATCTAGATATATTATTATATCTATTATAATGCCCTTAATTAAATAAATAGCTCTATAATTTTAATAATAATTATCTTAATAATAGGAATAAAATATATGATATCTTTTATAATAGAAGTATTCCTTATAATAGTAAATATATTAATTTATAAAATTATTTATTACTAATTTAATAGGCTTTTAATTAGATACGCGTAATAATCTCCTTAATAATGTATTTATAAGTAATTCCAATAATTGAGAGATTAAGACCTATCTAAGTTAGGAATATTATATCCTCTTATAAGGTCTTTAAGGGGATATACTTAATTTATATTTAAGGAATTTTAAGAGTTAACTTTTACTACCTTCCTCTTACCTCCCTTAAGCTCTAATAAATACCGTGGAGAATTTAAGCTTATAAATAGTATTTAATACCCCTTTTATTATAAAATAATTATATCCCCTTTAGCTATCTTAGGTCTTTATATAATACTTATAAGATTACCTCTTACTTTATATATTACTTTATTAAGAGGGATAAGAATAAGTAATATTACTTTAATAATTTTAAGTTATATATTTAATTTATTAATAAAATAATTTAGGTCTAAAGTCTCTTTCTCTAATATTAAAGGACTTAAAGAAAAAGAAGTTAGATATCTTAATAAATATAAAATTAAGTATCCTTTAAAAGAAGAAGAATTAGGTAAAGAAATAAAATACTATATGATTAATAACTATAAAGTTAAAAAAAGGTAAATAAGGATAAAATTAAATTAAATTAAATTAAGTTAAATTAAATTAATATTAATATTAATATTAATAATAATAATAATAATAATAATAATAGTAATATAAGTATACTTATCTATAAGATAAAATATAGTATAAAGGTAAGAAGAGGGCTATATTAATAATTAAAGAGGAAACTCTAATTTAAAAGGAAAAGGATAAGAATATACTTTAATTATTAAAGGTACCAGCTAAAAAGCTTAATAAAAAAGTAATATAAATAAAAATAGTATAGAAAATAATATAAAAGAAGAATTATAAAAATAAGGTATCCCCTTAACCTATTATAACCTTAAAAAATATAAAGTTAATAGTAAAATATAAATTAAAAGTAGCTAAGCTTTATATAAAGGAACAATTAAAGGGTAAGTACTAGTATCTACTTCTAATAAAACTAATATAATAATAAGGGTTAAAGGTTAAGAATTAAAGGTTATAATAATACTAAAATATAAATATAAATATAAGTTAAAAAGTAAATCTTTTTTATTTAATACTTAATTATCCTAATCTTTATACTAATTAATTTATAATTATAATATTAAAAGAGATTTAATAATATTAAGAATTAATAGATTTATTAATTTAAAAAGCCCTATTTTAAAGATTAATAAAAGAAGTTATATATAATTCTAAGAATAATTTATAAGTTTAAAGTTCTATTATACTTATATTATAAAAGGCTTTAAAAGCCTATTTAATAAGATTTTTTAAAAGTAAATTATATATAAATTTAATTAAATAAGAAGATTAATTATTATATTAATAATAAACCTAGCTATAATTTATATTAAGCGTATTATAATTTAAAAGAAAGATATATAATTAATTAAGAATTTGACTAGCTTTTATCTTATAACTTAATTCTATTATAATATATAAGCTAGATTTATAATCTAAATAAAAATTATATTTTATATAAAAATTATTAAAAATTATAATAGAAGGAGGCTTCTTCCTAATTAAATACCCTTTTAAAGCGTAGTTAGAATAAAGATTAAGATAATTTTCAGAGATTTTACTAAAATTTATATAAGTATCTAGGATAAAAACTCTCTTATTAATAAGTATATAAATACTTATTATTATACTTAATATTTAATAAGGTTTTCTAAAAATAGTAACTTAGATTATACTCTATTATATTAATTAACGTAGTAGTTTAAAGTTATATATCTCTTTTATATCCTACTAAAAAAGGATTAAGATAAAGATTAGGATAACTATTAAGGGCCTTTCTAGGAGTATTCCTTAGGATTTTAAGTAAGACCTTACTTATTAATAAGTAGGCGGATATCTATTATTACCTAAACTAGGTATCCGCTCCCCCTCTTAATAGGGCGGGTACCCGCCTCGTTACTAGGGCGGGTTCCAGGGGTACTTAACCGCCCCGCCCCGCCCCGTTCCCTAGCGTATAAGTATGTAAGTAATATCTATATCCTATTTAGTTAGATTTTAGATAAATCATTAGATGATTTTAGCGGATATCTTAGAAGGCCTATTAGAGTTAATTACTAATATCTTTACTTTTATAATATTTCTTATCAGGCTAGGCCGCTTTAATATAGGCGTTTTAGTAATTACCTATATAGATAATAGTAATAGTATCATAGCTATTAGATTTATTAGATTTACTTGTATATTAGATTTATAGAACTTTGCGTATAAGTTATAGATCGATATAGTAGGAAGGATATTAGGGTGATTAGAGTAAGCTAATTAAGCGGATTTCAGCGGAGTATATCTTATAAAGAGATTATCTATTATTATATAGGTCTTTATAGTTAGTTAATATATAGGAGGTGAAGGTAAGATAGCTTTATATACTAATAATAATAGTATTATAGGAGGTAATACTAGTATTTATAGCTATATATAGATATCTCTTATATTATCTTATAATCTTTATGTATAGGAGTAATCTATATAACGCTTGGAATACTCTTATATTAGATTGTTATATAACTCCTATTTATTAAGTATTAAGTACTAAGAGACGTATTTAACTAGATCTTCTAACTAGGATATAAGCGTATATTAAAAGCCTACTAGGGCTATAGGTTCTAGAGTAGGCGAGGTATACTATAAGTTATATATAATAAGTTATTTATAGTAAGTACTTTTAGTATTATCTTCTTTAAGGCGGTGTAAGGAAATAAGGAGGTAATGAATCAAGGTAGTATAATTATAGATAGGCCTATTAGTATTATATATTAAAATAATAATGTTATTATAATATAAAGGTATATAGTTAAGGTACTAAATAGTTATTTATAAGATAAATAGAAGTTCTTAAGGGAGGTTTAGTATTATCTAGGTTAAGGCGGTATAGGATAAAGAGATAGCGGATTAAGGTAATTAATGACTATATATAGATAAGGCTTTTAGGATCGCTCTTTTAATTAGGCGTACTGATTTTATATATAGGTATATAAGGGAGGTGCTAAATTTTTTATTATAAGGGAGGTTTTAATAGAGGTTTAATAGAGGTTTCTAGTATTATTTTTACTATTATATTATACGGCGCTTAGTAGTTAGTAATAATAGGACGGCGTATAGTAGCTTATTAAGTAAGTTAACGCTTAGCTACTAGGACTAGTTAAAATATCTAGTATTACTACTATTATTAAGGATCTATTATATTATAGTATAATTATATATTCGTTATCTAGCTAAATAGATATAATCTATAATATATATAGGATCTATAAAGTCTACGGATAGGGCTTAGCGTTCCTAAGGACGAATATTAGAATATAATATACCTAGTAAATCTATACCTATGATAAATATAGTAATGATAGCTAGGATTATAATATAATTATTATAATTACTAATTATAAGAGGTATATAGTAATATGATATCAGTCTTATTTATAGTAAGACTAATTCTTAAAGAATCTAGGAGGTCTCCTACGGGGGGTCTCTATAAAATCCTGAGTAGAAGACACGTAAGCCCTATACGTCATTTCCCCGCATAGCCTTGCCGTGCAAGTAAGACGCATGCCAAGAGCATGCTACAAGCTAGCCATGACAATAATAGAGTATAAGGGAAAGGTTATAAGCGCTTCTTAAAGATATACCGTATATAAATAATAAGACTACTCCTCTTAATCTAATAAATATCTAATAAGGACTAGGAAGAAGTAATATATTAAATAATAGATTATAAATAATAACCTATTTTATAGGATTAAATAAGGTATATAATAATAATAATAATAGATATTAAAGGATTTATAATTATAAGAATAAAGAAAAAGAGGAAGGTTATACTTAATTAAATAATATATAATATATCTAATAATAGGGAGTAATTAGGATTATAAAGACTTAAGTATAAGCTAGGAAGACTACTTATCTTTAAGAGGCTCCTAATAAAAGAGCTTAGCTAAAAGATATTAGAGGTAATAGTAGATAATAGTAAAGAGCTATTAAATAGTATTAAAAAAATTACTTATAAAGGTAATAATAAATAGCCTTAGCTATTTAATTAAAGAAGGTAAATAAGTTACCCTTAAAGAGATAGATATATAAAAAGAGAATAATAGTATTTTAGGCCTAGATATATAATATATTAACCTTAAAGATATTAGAATATAATATTAAGGGGGAAATAGGTATAATAATAACTTTATTAAAAGATAAGATTATTTAAGATATAAATATCTTAATTATTCAAGATTTAAATTATAATATTAGGAATTATTTATTATAGAACCTTAATTCTAGGATATTTCTTTTTAATATATAAAGTAGAGTAGGATATATAAGTATACTTTTATATTAATAAAAGATATTAAGTAGATAATTAAGATATAAAATTCCTTATAAAGGATATTAATATCTTAAAGCTCTAACTTTATACTTAATAGGATAAAGATTATTTAATATACTTCTAATTATATAATATATATAACCTAAGCTTATTATTAATAATAAATAAGAATCTATTAAGCCTCTTAATAATAGGAGAGGAATTAAACTATCCTAAGAAATCTATTATAACAGGGGATTTTAATCTCTACTACTTTAATTAAAATAATTTAAGATATTTCTTATATTACCTTAAAGTAGATTAGCTAGCGGGAATTATATTTAATAATAAGGTAAATTTAGTCCTATTAAATAAAATAATTATTTAAAAGGTAAGGGGATTAAAGAATATAATTAACTTAATCTTTATTATATTTATACTTTTTAATATAATATAAGCTTATTAAGTATACCTTAAGTTAAATTATTATAATTTAACTTTAATTACCTCCTCTTATATATAAAGTTTAGTTTAAGGATAAAATAATAATAATATATACTTAAAAGGTTATAAAAAACAGTAAACCTAAGAGAAATTAAGAATTAAATTTAAATATTAAGTTAAAAGCTAGGTCTTAAGTTATTAAAGATTATAACTTAAATAAACAATTATCTCTTATAACTTTAATAAGGCTTAAAGGAGATAATAAAAGAGATAATTTATTAAATGAAATTGCTAAATAAGAGGAGAACCTTTTAAAATTTATTATAAAGAAAGTTATAAGAAGTATAAAGATATTTTAATAAAATAAAGAGACTATTATAAAGGGAATTAAAAATATAATTATTAAAAAAGAAAAAGAAAAGATTATAAATTAAAAAGGTAATTAATTTTAAAAGGAAAATTTATAATATTATTAAATTATAAAAGGATATATAATAACTTATTATTATAACTCCTTCTTAAGTTCCCCTCCTTAAGAAGGGGTAATAAAGATAAAAGGAAAATTTATAATATTATTATATTATAAAAGGATAAATAATATCTTATTAAGTAAGTAAAGAATAATAACTTAATATTATAACTCTTTCTTAAGTTCCCCCCCTTAAGAAGAGATAATAAATATAAAATAGCTAAGACTATTAAAGAGAAAATAAAAATCTTATAAATAATATTTCTCTTCCCCCCCCTTATAAGTTAACTTAGATAAAATTAAAAAATTAAAAATATTTATTATTTATAAACTTTAATGATAAGATAATATATAAAGAAATTTAATAA
>JAABUL010003023.1_pt1 | contig 26055 bp, 23 predicted proteins | sample 5559151 | NCBI WGS metagenome assembly JAABUL01 (sample SAMN10711876, study PRJNA513368) | rock metagenome | isolation source: Antarctica rocks | place: Antarctica: Victoria Land, Pudding Butte sud | reverse complement strand
TCGTGCGGTCACTACGGGTACAGCGACTGCGGCCACGAGACCTACGTCAACGCCCTCTACGCCCGCAACCTCGACCAGATGGCCACGCTGGCCACCGCGGTGGGCGACGCCTCAAGCTCGGGCACCTACGCCAGCCACTCGACCACACTGAAGACCGCGATCAACACCCAACTGTGGGACAACACGGTCGGCGCCTACCGACTGTCCCGGGAGACCCCCGGCGCCTACCCGCAGGACGCCAACGCCACGGCCGTGCTGACCGGTGTCGCAAGCCCCGAGCAGGCCCGCAGTGCGATGAACTACCTGCAGCGCACCAGCTGGAGCCGCTACGGCGCGCTGACCGTCGCGCCCAGCACCCCGAACCCAGCGATCCAACCGTCCTACGAACCGCTACCCAGCGGGTTCGAGGCCAGTGCACGACTGGACCTGTCCGACCCGACTGGAAAAGCGCAACAAAGCGCCTTCCAGCTGATGCGCAACTTCTGGGGTTACCAACTCTCGCGGGACCCGGGCGGCACCTTCTGGGAGAAGGCCAACCTGCAAGGACAACCGGGCCTGGCCCAGTTCACCAGCCTGGCCCACGGCTGGGCGGCCGCGCCCACCACCACGCTGAGCACCCAGGTGCTCGGCGTCAACCCGACCGGCCCCGGCTTTGCCACCTTCGATCTCGTCCCGCACCCCGGGGACCTGAGCTGGTCCCAAGGTGTGGTGCCCACCCCGAAAGGAAACATCTCCGCGTCCTGGCGGACCACCAGGGACGGCTTCGACCTGCAGGCCACCACACCTGACGCAACAACCGGTCGACTCGCCGTCCCGACCAATGGACTCGCCACCACGGTCACCCTGGACGGCAAAACCGTGTGGGACGGCCGGGCCGCCGTGGACGGGGCTGCGGCCACCAGCGACGGCACCTACATCTACGTCTCCGGCGTGCAGGCCGGCCGGCACGACCTGCACGGCACCCACCGGATGGCCGTGCCCACCACAGCGACACTCGTGGCAACGCCGGCCCAGCAAGCCGTCCAGCCCGGCGCGATCGCGAAGGTCACCGCCACTCTCACCGGCGTGGCCGCCCACCACCTGACCGGTAACTTGCAGGCCGGCACACCGGCCGGCTGGACCGTCGAACCGGCCAGCACGCAGATCAACCTCAGCAGCGACGGTCGCCCCGTGAGCCAGACCGTCGACCTCTACGTCACAGTGCCGACCGGCGCGGCCACCGGCGATCACCCAATCCCGGTGACCTTCACTTCCAGTGACGGCGTAACGGCACGCAGCTCCGCGACGATCTCACTGTCGACGAACAAAACACTGTATGACTTCGAGAACGGCACCCAGGGCTGGCAGCCGGGGCAGAACGTCGACTCGCTAGCGCAGGTCAGCTCGTTCGCCAACGGGCCGGGCCACTGCCAGCAAGGCAACGGCTGCCTGGAGGCCACCGGGCGAAGTGCGCCGGGAAACGCCCTGCGAAGCGTGTTGGTGAATCCCAGTCAGCCCCTTGATCTGTCGAAGGCGACCACCTTCAGCGGCTACATCGACAGCTACGGCGGCGCGCCGGGCGGCACCGGATACGAAGCCGTCGTCACGTTGACCGGCGCGGGAGGCCAGACCCTGACCAAGAATCTACCGATGTCCAATGACACCTGGAACCAGCTCAAAGTCGACGTCGGAAACTGGGCACCCCGCAACGCAATAAGCCGTATCGAGATCGGGTTTCACGCCCTCGGCACAACGACCGCATGGACGCCACACTTCCAAATCGACGACGTCGGCTGGAACAATTGAGCCATGTCGCCGAACACACGGTCAGTGACGCTCCGGATCTGCGACCGTTCCCCGCCAACGTAAGCCGCTCCGGCCGATCGAACATCCGGACGCGGTCGGCGACCGCAATAGCGCCTCGATGGGGCCCGGTGTCCGGTCTCATCGCAGATGAGTCAGCGACACGTTGTGTGCCTGGGCTGCCTCAGGTAGGTGAGACAACCGGGCGGGCGGAACCGTCTCAACTACCTGAGGCAAGTCAAAGGAACTTACGGCGGTTGCCAGCCATCGACCTGCCGATTCGTCTCGCCTACATGAGGCAAGTCGGCCTGAATCTCAACTATCACATCCATGACTCAAGTTCGATGAGACCGGACACCCGGCCCGGGGGACACTAACCGGGCGACCGACTCGTGCATTTCGGGCGTATGTCATAAGGTAACTTACCGGCGCATGATCTACACCTCTTAATACACCCACGGCGAGTGTATGATGGGGGTATGGCGAAGCGTTTGAGTCTCATCCTCGGCGAGGGGGACCAGCTGACATTGGAGCCGTTCATTCGACCCGGCACCGGCCAGCACCAGGTGCTGCAGCATTGGGCGAGGGAGCATGGAGTGGGTGCGGTGAATTCCGAAGCCGCCGCCATCCGGGCGTTGCTGCAGGCCGGAGCCGAGGCGCTGGCCGAGGAGGTGCTTGACGCCGGTTACGCCGAGCTCGCCCAGGTCTACGGGGGCGCCGAGGACCGCGAGGAGCGTCGCACGGCTCGCGATCGCTACGTTGCCCGCGCCGAAGCCACTGCGTGAGCGTGACGGCGCTGCGCGGCCAGGTGTTTCGGGTCGATCTCGGTCACGGCGCGAAGCCGTGGCTGATCGTGAGCAACAACGCGCGCAACCGCAACCTCGAGACCGTCCTGGCCGTGCGGGTCACCACCACCAGCAAGCACGCCAACGTGCCCACCGTCGTGCCCCTGTCCCCGGCGGACCCGCTGACCGGCTACATCGTGGTCGACGACCTCATCCAGCTCTACCGCGACGAACTCACCGTGCCGCTCGGCGCGGTGTCAGTCCCGACGATGCGCGCGGTGAGCACCGCGATTCGCATCGCCTTGCCGTAACGCTGCCCGTGCGTTCACCGCAGCCTGATCCACCGGCGCACGGAACCGCGACTCCCGGTGAGCAAGGTGCCTGGTCCCGGCGGTCAGCGATTGACCCGGGGCCGATGTGACGTGACGGGTTCAGTCATCCGCCGCTGGTGTCTCGTGGAGGTCCCGCACAAGTTGACGCAGGGGAAGTGCATTGGCGGCGGCGCGAACGTGCCGACCAGCAGCTTTGGTGTAGACCTGCGTGGAGCTCAACGAGGCATGCCCGAGAAGGTCCTGGACGACGGTAGCGGACTCGCCCAATCCGATGAGTTGCATGGCGACGGTGTGCCGGAAGGCGTGCGCGGCCGCCCCGGGGGGCAGCGGTACGCCGGCGCGGGCGAACCATCCCCGCACGGAATGATCCAGCGCCGCGGTGCTCAACGGGGCCAGCCGGGTGTTGAGAAACACCGGGTCCTTCTTGCGGGCGGGGGTGCCGGTGCGCGCCTCGCGGCTGACCAGGTAGCGCTCGAGTACGCCGACCAGCTCGGGGCTCAGCGGGCAGTCCCGGGTGACGCTGCCCTTGCCGACGACCCGCACATAGGGTTCCTCACCCTGAAGGACGAGGTCGCTCACGGTGAGCGCGCACACCTCTCCGGCCCGGGCAGCGGTGCCGGCCAACAATCCCGCCAACGCCAGGTCCCGCTCCGGCCACGGATCTCGCGCCCCCGAATCCGGAGTGGCCGCCGCCCGGATCACCTGCGCGAACTCACCTGGCTTGTCCACGTACCGGGAGAGGCGTTTACCGACCTTGGGCCGCTCCACACCCGCCGAGACCAACGGGTCCTTCTCGAGCAGGCCTTGCTGGATCAGGTAGGCGAACAGCCCCGTGAGGGTGCCGTGCAGCCGGGCCCGGGTCTTATCCGCGGCCCCGCCCGCCTGGATCGTCGACAACGCCGCCGTCACCTGTCCCGGCGTCAGCTCGGAGAGGCCGACTCGGGTGGCGACGCTGCGGTCGGTGGGGGACACCCCGTGAAGGTGCGCGGCGAAGGTGGCCACGTCGGCCCGGTAGGCCCGCACGGTGTGCGGGCTCAACCCCCGCCCAGCAGTTTTCACGGTCAGCCACTGCTCCACCGCGTCCGCGAGGGTCGGGACAGCAGGGGAGGCCACCGGCCGAGGATAGCGGCCTGCCGCCGATAGTGTGCGCTATCCAAGTATAAAAGCTGTTTGTGGCGCCCTGCAATGCACCGCGCGCTGATACGTTCTGCAAGCATGACGCTCGTCGCCGGAGTTGATTCCTCGACCCAGGCCACAAAGGTGCTCGTCGTCGACGCCGACTCGGGGGAGGTAGTCCGCGAGTCGTCGTCCCGGCACCCTGAGGGCACTGAAGTTGACCCACAGCGCTGGCTGGACGCGTTGCACGGTGCGTCGCGCGACTTGCTGGCCGGGGTGCGGGCGATCTCGGTCGCGGGTCAGCAGCACGGCATGGTGTTGCTGGATCGTGACGGTGAGCCGGTGCGTCCGGCGTTGCTGTGGAACGACACCCGCTCCGCGGGCTCCGCAGCAGATCTCGTTGAGGAGTTCGGTGGGCCGCTGGCATGGGCGCGCGAGGTGGGGACCGTCCCGGTCGCGAGCTTGACCGTGACCAAGCTGCGCTGGACCGCCCGTGCAGAGCCAGAAGCCGCCGCAGCGGCCCGCAGTGTGCTGTTGCCCCACGATTGGCTGACGTGGCATCTGCTCGGCCGGCCGGCCGAGGCGGTGACCGACCGCGGGGACGCCTCGGGAACGGGGTACTTCTCCACTCCGCAAGATCGCTGGCGCCCAGATCTGCTTGAACTGGGTTTCGGGCGGTCGCTGGAGGTTCCCCGCGTATGCGCCGCGGGTGAACGTGTCGGCGTGACCACCTCGGGGTTGGTCGTTGCTGCGGGAACGGGCGACAACATGGCGGCCGCACTCGGTGCGGGGGCCGGGGAGGGCGACGTACTGGTCAGCATCGGCACCAGCGGCACGGTGTTCGCTAGCGCACAGCTACCCTCCTGCGATCCCACCGGTGCGGTGGCTGGGTTCGCAGACGCCGCCGGCGGTTACCTTCCGCTCGTGGCCACCCTCAACGCCGCGAGGGTGCTGGTTGCGGGGGCGGCCATGCTGGGGGTTGATCTTCACAATCTGGACGAGCTCGCGTTGCAGGCAGAGCCGGGTGCGGGGGGGCTGGTGCTCCTGCCCTACCTTGAGGGGGAACGCACGCCCAATCGTCCCGACGCCACCGGCCGGATCGCTGGGCTCACCGGGCGCAATGCCTCCCCCGCCAACCTTGCGCGGGCGGTGGTCGAGGGCATGCTGTGCGGCCTGGCGGATGGTCTGGACGCGTTGGCAGCGCAAGGGATCCCGGTGCGCAGGGTGTTGCTGCTCGGTGGCGGTGCTCGCTCCGCCGCTGTGCGGGCGATCGCTCCCGCCGTGTTCGAAGTGCCCGTCATCGTGCTGGCACCGCGGGAGTACGTCGCGCTCGGCGCCGCGTCGCAGGCAGCATGGGCGCTGGAGGGTGCCGCACCGCGTTGGGCGCGTCCGGCGGAGTCGCCGCAGGCGGTGACGGCGCCACTGCAGGCAGCGACCTCGCCTGTGCGTGCGGCCTACGCAGCCCTGCGTGAGGAGACATCGTAACTCCGCGGCTGCCGCCCATTTGGGCGCCTGGGTTGACCTGTGCGCACTCGATGTAGTCGGATGCGTCTCATCAAGATGGAGAAGAGGCGCACGTGCTGCTGCAGGTCGCAATCGACAGTCCCGAGCACCTCGGCGTTCTGCCCGTCGTCGCGGACCTCGTGCATATCGTCGAGGTCGGCACACCGGTACTCAAACGCTTCGGCCTCTCGGCTATCTCGACCGTGCGCGAACTGGCACCGAACATCCCGGTCATGGCCGACACGAAGACGGTGGACGGTGGCCGGTTCGAGGCCGAGATGGTCTTCGGTGCGGGCGCGTCCATGATGACCGTGCTGTCTACCGCGTCAGGCGCCACCCACGATGCGGTAGACGCCGTCGCGCAGAGGTTCGGCGCCCATGTTGTGGCTGACACGATCGTCGCCGCCGAGCTTCCGTCCGAACCAGGCTTGTACCCGCCTCGGTGCACCTACCTTGCGCTGCATGCCCCTACCGACGCCAGGGCGGCCGGCGAGCGCCAGACCCAGCACATCGCCGCCGTCGAGCACATGCATGCACTCGGGTACCGGGTGTCCCTCGCGGGAGGCATCGGACCGCAGAATCTGGCGGCAGCCGTCGCCGCGCAGCCGGACATTCTGGTGGTGGGCAGCGCCATCACCGAGGCGGCGAATCCCAGGGAGGTGGTGGAATGGATGATCTCTCAGCTGGTGGATCCCGGCCGTGGTTGGCCGTCGGAGTCGAGGTAGCGCAGACGCTGGAGACCGTCGACCCGGACCAGTTCGCCGCGCTCGTCGAAGCGTTCGCCAACCCAGCGCGGCGATGGTTCTTCACCGGTCAGGGGCGCTCGGGTCTGGTGGCCCGCATGGCGGCCATGCGCGTCATGCATCTGAACAGGACCGCACACGTCCTCGGTGAGGCGACGGCCCCTTCGGTGCGGGCCGGTGACGGGCTGATGGTGCTTTCCGGATCGGGGGCGACGCCGGTCAGCCTGGGCTTCGCAACGATCGCCAGGCAGGAAGGCGCCCGCGTGATCGCGGTCACGGCCCGAGGCGCAAGTCCCCTTGCCGAGCTCGCTGATACTGCGTTGGTGTTGCGTGCCGGCGAATCCGCTCAGCTCGGCGGCAGCCTGTTCGAGCAGACGTCGCTGTTGGTGCTGGACGCCCTCACTTTCACGCTCGGCGCTCAGATGGGCGACGCGCACGGGAGCCTCGCGCGTCGGCACACGAACATGCAATGACCGGTATCGGCTCCCGACGTCGGTTAGTGGTCGTGATCGGCGACGCGCTCATCGACGAAGTCAGATCGCCAGCAGGAACGCAACGCTATCCCGGTGGCGCGGGATTCAACCTGGCGATCGGTGTCGCGACGCGGGGAGCGCCGACAGCACTGCTCACCCAGATGGGCGCTGACCGAGACGGGAACAAATTGCGGGCCCATCTGCGCGCCTGCAAGGTGGGGCTGCTCGAGCAGCCGCAGTCGGCTAGCACACCGGTGATGATGTCGGACCGCTCCGGTGGAGAGCCTTCGTATTTCGCGAGTGAGGCCATGTTGCAGCGCCGGATCGACGTGACCCCAACGGTCCACGCTGCGCTCACGTCGGCCGCGATGGTTGCGGTTAATTCGGTTGCGCTGCAGGACGACGAACAAGCCTCCGCGTTGACCAGGGCTTTCGCCGGAGCCTCGGGACTTCGCGTGGTCGATCCGAATCCTCGGCCCGCACTCATCACCGATCCGCGACGATTCCGGACGAATTTTGACCTTCTCATGGCCTATGCAGATCTGGTCAAGGTAAGTGCCGAGGATCTCGAGTTCCTGTACGGGGGCGCCGATCAGTCGATCGTGACCCGGTTGCTGCGCGGTGGCGCCCGCGCTGTCGTGCTCACCCGCAGTGCGGCGGGGGCGGAAATCCACACAGCACACGGTGGCGTCGTCATCGCACCGACAGCCGCGGTGCCCGGTCCTGTCCTCGACACGATGGGGGCAGGGGATGCGACCCTCGCCTCATTGATCGTCACCATGCTGGGCGAGCTCGGCCTCGGACCGTGGCCGCGGAACTTACTGAGCGCGGCAGTCGATGCACTCGATTGGCGTCCCCACCTTCAACGCGCCATGGTCGCGGCGGCAGCGACCTGCCGTCATCGCGGCGCTGTTGTTCTCCCACCGGATGGCACGCCGCCTGATATCAGTCCCACGATCGGCCCAGTGCCAAGATGGCCGCCGCGGTCTGTTGGTCGGTGACCAACGAGTTGGCCAATCCACCGCGCAACACGGTGTGGATGGCCCGTGCCTTACTCACCCCCCCGGCGACGGCGATGACCTCCGGAATGTGTCGCAGCTGACGTGCGCTGATCGCGATGGTGCGCCGGTGCAGACTGGTATTGATCGGCGTGCCGTCTGAGGCGAGCAGGGTCGCGCAGACCTCGGCAGCGATATCGAAACCGGCCAGGGCGTGGAGGTCCTCAGCGCCGAGCGAGGCGTGTAGCTGTGAGCCCTCCGCGTCCCAGCTGCCGATCGCCACGGTGGCCTTAGTGATGGAAGCAAATCTTGAGGTTGCGCTGTTGATCGCGTGCTGGCGATGCAGGGCCAGGGAGGTGGGCTCGTCTGAGACGACCAACGGCGCGTAGATCGGATGGGCCGGGCCGCCCGAGACCGCAGCGAGATGCCGGAGAAGGTCGACCGACGTCCGTCCGACGGCGCCGGTCACTCCCGTCATTTGGACAATGCGGCACGGGGGGAGGGATCGCAGGGACGTGGCCATGCTTTGCAGGGTGCGGCCCCAGGCAACCCCGAGGACATCCTCCTCGGTGACGATCTCCGACAGCAGGTCGGCGGCGGCCTCACCGAGCTGCTGGCGCACTGCTGTGGTGGCGGGTACGTCGACCGGTGGTGAGTTGACGACCAGCACGTGGTGCAGTCGGAAGGTGGAACGCAGCTGCTCGGACAGCTCGGCGTCGATCGACCGGGGCGGGGAGATCTCGATACGCACGATGCCCTCGGCGAGGCAGGCATCGAGAACTCTGGCGACCTTGTACCGGGAGATGCCCAACTCCGCGGCGATCTGCATCTTCGTCCTGCCTTGAACGTAGTGCTGCGTGGCCACGTGCACCGCCTGGACGAGTTCGGCCGGACCCACCGACGGTCTCCTCTCGGTTGACCTTCGCCGCAGCCTACCGCGCGGTCCGCTCATATGAGCGGACCTGTTGACAGATGAGCGCATGGGTAGTGACATACGTCTCTACGACGGAGGTTCATCGAGCAGTTGCCTCCGAGATGCCCGACCAGGAGAACGGGGTAACGATGATCCGGCGAAACCAGCGGCACCTCGAGGTCCACGAGACTGCGCCGTGGCACACCGGGGAACGGCGATGACCAGCCCGTCAGGCGGTCCCGGCGTCACCACCCGCACTCCGGCGCTCGAAGCCCGCGGGGTGGACAAGACGTTCGGGCACGTGCAGGCACTCCGCGAAGTGGACTTCAGCGCCGAATCCGGCGAGGTCACCGCTCTGATCGGCGACAACGGCGCAGGTAAGAGCTCACTGGTCAAGGTGCTCGCGGGTGTGTACAGCGCCGACCGGGGCGAACTGCTGGTCAACGGTGATCGGGTACATCCACGTTCGCCCCAAGACATTCGTGCCTATGGCATCGAGACCGTGTACCAGGACCTCGCTTTGGCCGCCGACCTCACGCCCTATGAGAACATCTACCTCGGCCGTGAGCTGCACCGCAGCGGCCTCCTCGGATTGCTCCGGGTGGTGGACCGCAATCGCATGCGGACCGAGACCGAGAAGGTCTTCTCGAGCCTGAACGTGCAGATCAAGGATCAGAAAGTCCCCGTCGCATCGCTGTCCGGAGGTCAGCAACAGAGCGTGGCCATCGCCCGCGCGGCCATGTGGGCTCAGCACATGGTGATCATGGACGAGCCGACCGCGGCACTCGGGGTGGCGCAGACCGAGAGCGTGCTCGCCCTCATTCGCCGCGTTGCCGACAGCGGCACCGGCGTGGTGTTGATCAGCCACAACATGCCCGACGTGCTCGCGGTAGCCGACTCGATCCAGGTACTGCGCCTCGGTGAACGGGTCGCCACCTTCCGACGCGGCGAAGCCGAGGTCACCGATCTGGTGCAAGCGATGACCAGCGGCACGGGCCCCACCGGCGCCAACGGGGAGACGCAGAACGGGGTCAACCAGCCCGAGGGAGTACAGGCATGAGCACACCCACGACCAGCAAGTCCGTCGGTGAGACGGTTTCCGCGCACCTCGCGGCGCCCAGCACGCGTGGCGCGCCACGCCTGCTCAAGGCCGTCCTCGGCCGTCCGAGCATCGGCATGCTGGTCATCCTCCTGCTCCTAATCGCCGCATTTTCGGCGCTGTCACCCGATGCGTTCCTCGGCATCTACAACTTCCGCAACATCGCGTTGACCGCATCGGTGATCGGCGTTGCCGCGATCGGACAGACCTTCGTCCTCGCCACCGGCGGCATCGACCTCTCCGTCGGATCGGTCATTGTCTTCGCCACGGTGATCTCAGCCAAGGTCATGGGGCACCTCGGTGGTCTCGCCGGCGGTGGGGGTGCCGTGGCCGCGGGCATCGCGGTCTGCGTGGCGGCGGGCGCGTTCTGGGGGGTGATCAACGGCCTCATCGTGACCAGGCTGCGGGTACCTCCCCTCATCGCCACCCTGGGCACCCTGGGGATGGCTCTGGGCGCAGCGCAGCTCGTCAGCAACGGACTCGACATCCGCACCGTCCCCACGCTGATGACGAACCAGATCGGCTACGGGAACGTCGCGGGCATTCCCGTACTCGTCCTGGTCGCGCTGGTAGTGGCCATCATCGCCGGCCTCGTGCTCTGGCAGACCGCCTACGGGCTGCACACCAAGTCCATCGGATCCAACAGCGAAGGCGCACTGCGTTCCGGAATCCAGGTGCGCAGACACCTTGTGTCGATCTACGTGATCAGTGGTGCGCTGGCCGGGCTCGCCGGAGCGATGAGCCTCGCCCAGTTCTCCACCACGTCGATCGCCGGCCACACCAGTGACAACCTCACCACCATCGCGGGCGCAGTCCTCGGCGGCACCAGCCTGTTCGGTGGAGTCGCCACCATCTTCGGCACCATCATCGGGATCCTGGTGCCGGTGACGTTGCAGAGCGGCTTCGTCATCGTGGGAATCCAGCCGTTCTGGCAAACCTTCGCCGTTGGGTTGGTCCTGGTCCTGGCCGTCTTCATCGACCAGCTGCGCCGCGGTACGCAGCACCGGCAGTAACGATTGCTTTGCCCCGCGATTCCTCGGTATTCGTTGCGAGAATTTCCGGCATCCGTTCAGATGATGATCAAAGGAGATATCCCATGACTGCACGTATCCGACCTCGGCGGGGTACCGCTGCGGCGTTGTGTCTCGGCGCCGCGGGCACCCTGCTCCTCAGCGCCTGCAGCAGCTCCGCTCCCACCGGCCCCTCAGGCAACTCCACCACCCCAGTGAAGACCGTGGCCTTCGTCGGCGCCGTACGCGACAGCCCCTTCTACGCCGCCATCGACTGCGGGGCCAAGACCGAGGCGGGGAAGCAGAACGTCAAGTACACCTACTCCGCGCCGGAGAAGTTCGATGCCTCCTCGCAGCAGCCCATCCTCAGCGCGGTCGTGGCCCAGCAACCTCAGGCCATCCTGATTGCTCCCACCGACAAGGTGGCGATGTTCCAACCGATGCACCAGGCCAAGCAGGCGGGGATCAACCTCATCACCGTGGACACCAAGCTGGATGACGCGTCGGACCTATCCGCGCAGATCAACAGTGACAACATCGCGGGCGGTGCGCTAGGCGCGGACACCATGGCCCAGCTCATCGGCAACACAGGCAAGGTGGTGGCCATCAGCGAGCCACCGGGCAGCAGCACCGACGACGAGCGGGTCCAGGGCTTCGTCGACCAAATGAAAGCCAAGCACCCCACCATCCAGGTGCTACCGACTCAATTCGCCGATCACTCCGCACAGGAGACCGCGGCCAAGGTGGCGTCCATACTCGCGGCCAACCCAGATCTCAAGGGGGTGTTCGCCGTCGACAACTTCACCGGCGATGGGGCGCCGATCGGGGTGCGCAACGCCAATGCCCGCGGCAATGTCAAGGTGGTCGCGTTCGATGCCCAGCCCAGCCAGGTGCAGGCGCTGAAGGGCGGGGACATCGACGCGATCATTTCCCAGAACCCCTACGACATGGGGGTCAAGGGTGTGCAGGATGCGGTCGCGCTCGGCAAGGGGCAGCCGGTCGACAAGACGACGATCACTGGGCTGAAGGCCATCACCAAGTCGAACGTGGATGCACCAGAGGTCCAGCCGTTCATCTACAAGTCCTGCTGAGTTCCGCCCGGGGCGCGCATGGCGCGCCCCGGGCTTCGCGCACCTGTTCGGGAGACGACGTTGCCCCTCGTCGCTGGTATCGACTCTTCTACCCAGTCCTGCAAGGTCGAACTTCGCGACCTGCAGGACGGCACCCTCGTGGGCTCCGGGAACGCACCGCATCCGGCGGCGTCCCCGCCGTGCAGCGAACAGGACCCCGCCGCGTGGTGGGATGCGCTGACGCAGGCGTTCGCCGCCGCCGTTTCCGTGGCCGCGGTGCATCCCTCGGCCATCGTCGGTCTCGCCGTGGACGCGCAATGTCACGGGTTGGTGGCGCTGGACCGTGACGAGAATCCGGTACGCCGCGCCAAGCTGTGGAACGACACAACCTCGGCGGAGCAAGTACGCCGTTTACGCGGCCGCATCGGCGAGGCGAACTGGATCCACGCGGTCGGGTCGCTGCCGACGGCGGCCTTCACCTACGGCAAACTCGCCTGGCTCGCCGAGTGTGAACCCGACAACTTTGCCCGGACCCGCCATGTCCTGCTCCCGCATGACTGGCTCATCCTGCAGCTCACTGGCCGCCGAGTCACCGACCGCTCCGAGGCGTCCGGTACCGGCTATTACAGTGCCGCCCAGAACCGGTACCTGACCGAGTTCCTCCTCCTCATCGACGCGGACAAGGATTGGTCGGTCGCGTTTCCGCAGGTCTGCCCGCCTTCCCAGCCCGTCGGTACCGTCCTCGGTGCGGTGGCCGCCCGGCTGGGCGTGACCACCGACACGCTCGTCGGGCCGGGTGGTGGCGACCAGCAGTCCGCCGCGCTCGGTTTGGGGGTGCTTCCCGGCGACGTGGTGTATACCTTCGCCACGTCCGGGGTCGTGTACACCGCCAGCCGGCATCCGGTCTTCGATCTGTCGGGCGCCGTGGACGGGGTCGCGGACATGACCGACGGCTACCTCCCGCTGGTGTCGACGTTAAACGCCACCCGGGTGACCGCCACGTTCAGCCGGATTCTGGGCGTCGACCTGACCGACCTGGCCGACCTGGCTCTGCGGGCAACTCCCGGCCGTACGCCGGTCCTGGCCGCCTTCCTCGACGGCGAACGCACCCCCGACCGGCCGCACGCTACGGGGACGCTGACCGGCCTGACATCGGCCACCGGCCGTGAAGAGATGGCGCGAAGCGCGTTCGACGGGGTAATCCTCGGACTGCTCGACGGTGAACGAAAACTCAACGCGGCGGGCGTGGACACCTCGGGCAGGCTCCTGGCCACCGGAGGAGGCGCTCGCTCACGCGCCTACACGCAGCTGCTGGCGGATCTGTCGGGCCGCGAGGTCCACGTGGCCGATGCGCCCGAGGCATCGGCTCGAGGCGCATGCGTGCAGGCGGCTGCCGTGGTCGCCGGTGCACCGGTGGTTGACGTGCTGCAATCCTGGGCGCCCCCCACCCGGGTGGCAGCCAGCCCACGCGCCGGTACGGACGCGATGCGCGAGGAGCTCCGGGAACGGTATGAACTCGTCGCCGGCTGGGATGCGTCCGATGGTCGCTGGAGATGATTACGCTGAACGGGCACCTCATGGCGCAGACGACCCATTCGGCGGCGCTGGCGGGCAGTATCTATGCCGTCGTCGCCGCCGACAGGCAATTCGCGGCGCAGCTGTTGGGCCAGCACCACCTATGGGTGCATGCCGACGTGATTCTCTCCGCGGACGGTCACCGCGGAGTGGACATGGACACCGTTCGTGCGGTGGCCGAGGAGGGGACGGCGCCTTTGGACGTGCACCTCATCACCGAGAAACTTGACAGTGCCCTTCTCGAGGAGGTGTGCCGCGAGAAGATCACCCGCGTCACCGTGCCGTGGGAGGTGCTCAATTCCATGTCGGCGGCAGGTCTCGCGGCGGAGACCGTGCACTCGGCCGGCGCGCAATTGTGGGTGGCGCTGGCCCCCGAGACGCAAGCCACCGCGGTACAGGACGTGCTCGGGGTGGCCGACGGGGTGTTGGTGATGTTGCTCGAACCGGGCAGCACCGGGATCGCTGACCCTCTCCTGTGCTCCAAGGTCGCCGCGTTGGCGCCGGCGTTGCCGGTAGGAGTCGACGGGGGAGTCGGCGAATCGAATGTCGACGAGTGCTTGCGCGCGGGGGCCACCTACGTGGTTTCTGGCCGGGCACTGCTGTGTAGTTCCGCGCCAGTGCTGTCCGCGCACCGGCCCGAAGAAAAGGTGACCAGATGTCCACGTCGTTAACAGAACTTCCATCGCAGATGCGCGCCAGCGTGCTCACCGGAGCCGGGGTGATCGGGATGCAGGAGCGACCGGTTCCTACAGTGCTACCCGACGAGGTCCTCATCAAGGTCGCGGCGGTGGGGGTGTGCGGCTCGGACGTGCACTACTACCGCGAAGGACGCATCGGTGACTTCGTCGTCGACGCCCCCCTGGTGCTCGGTCACGAAGCGGGTGGGCGCATCGTGGCCGTCGGTGACGGGGTGGCACCCGAGCGTCTCGGTGAGCGGGTCGCCATCGAGCCGCAACGTCCGTGCCGGGTGTGCGCGCAGTGTAAAGCGGGCCGCTACAACTTGTGCCCCTACATGCGGTTCTATGCGACACCGCCCGTCGACGGTGCGTTCTGTGAGTACGTCACGATCCAGGCGGACTTCGCCCATCCGGTGCCCGATGCGCTCTCCGACGACGTGGCTGCGTTGCTAGAGCCACTGTCGGTCGGCATCTGGGCGGCGCGGAAGGCCCGCATCGTGCCCGGCTCTGCCGTTCTGATTGCCGGCGCCGGACCGATCGGCGTCATCACCGCGCAGGCGGCCAAGGCCTTCGGTGCCACGGACATCATTGTCTCTGACCCAGCCGGTGACCGGCGGCAGCTCGTCACCAGGTTCGGAGCCACCCGCACTCTCGATCCCCGCGAAGAATCGGTGCACGACCTCGGCGTCGACGCGTTCATTGACGCCTCCGGTGCAGCCCCGGCAGTGGTCGATGGCATCAAGGCGGTGCGCGGCGCGGGCACGGTGGTGCTGGTCGGAATGGGTGCCGACGAAGTGGCGCTACCGATTCCCGTCATCCAGACCCGCGAACTCACGGTCACCGGCGTGTTCCGCTACACCGACACCTGGCCGGTGGCCATCGGCCTCGTCGCGTCGGGACAGGTCGACCTCGACTCGCTGGTCACCGCGCACTTTCCGCTGGAGGCGGCCGAGGACGCGCTGACCTCCGACACGGCGCCGGGCAGTCTTAAGTCGGTGGTGCTGCCGTGACCGTCCTGGAGAGCTTCGACCTGACCGGCAAAACTGCATTGGTCACCGGCGGCAACCGTGGGCTCGGGGCCGCGTTCGCGCTGGCTCTCGGGCAGGCCGGTGCCCGCGTGGCGATCTGCGGCCGCGATGAGCAGCGCAACCAGGAGGCGGTGCGCAGCGCCGCCGGTCAGGGGGTGCAGCTGATCGCGGTGACCGCCGACATCACCGATGACGACGACGTCACCCGGATGGTCGAGCAGACGGCGCGGTCGTTGGGCGGCTTACACATCCTGGTCAACAATGCGGGGACGTGCTTTCACAACGACGCGTGGAACGCGACCGACGACGAGTGGTCACAGGTATTCGACCTCAACGTGCGCGCGTTGTGGAAATGCAGCCGCGCCGCGGGCCAACACATGCGGGCCGCTGGTGCGGGGTCAATCGTCAACATCGGGTCGATGTCGGGGCTGATCGTGAACCGCCCGCAGTTGCAGGCGCCCTACAACGCCTCGAAGGCAGCGGTGCATCACCTGACAAAGTCGTTGGCTGCCGAATGGGCCGCTGCCGGCATCCGCGTCAACGCCGTCGCGCCCGGCTATGTGAAGACGGAGATGGCGCCCGTGGATCGTCCGGACCTGCGGCGCTACTGGATCGAGGACGCGCCCCAGCAGCGGTATGCGCTGCCGGAGGAAATTGCTCCCAGTGTCGTTTTCCTCGCCAGCGACGCCGCCTCCTTCATCACCGGTTCGGTCCTCGTGGTGGACGGCGGCTACACGGTGTGGTGAGCCCAACCCCTGCCCACTCTCCCAACATGGAGGTTCGATGACCGCACAGATGCAGCAGGTCCGCGTTCGCTCGATGGACGCCGTCGATCTCGAGGTCGTCGCGGCGCCCCGGCCGGCGGCCGCTGAAGTCCTCGTACGGACGGTGCTCGTCGGAATCTGTGGCTCCGACGTCCACGCCTGCCTCGGCAACCATCCGTTCATCGACCTTCCCTACCAGCCCGGCCACGAGGCGGTGGGCGTTGTGGAGGCCACCGGCGCGGAGGTGGACAACTTCGCCGTGGGCGACCGCGTGGTGGTCGAGCCCAACCTGCACTGCGGTCGGTGCCCGCAGTGCAAAGCGGGCCGGTACAACATCTGTCAGTTCCTGCAGGTGTTCGGGTGCCAGACCCCGGGCGCCATGGCCGAGCGTTTCACCATCGCCGCCGACCGTGTGCACCCGATACCGGACGCGCTTTCCGACGAGCTGGCCATCCTGATCGAGCCGATGGCCACCCCGGTGCACGCCGTGGCCAAAGCCGGCGACCTACGGGGACGCTCTGTGGCGGTCCTCGGCGCGGGCCCGATCGGGCTGTTTGTGCTGCTCGCCGCCAAACACGCCGGTGCGAGCCGCGTCCTCGTCACCGACCTGCTCGAGTCCAAACGGGAGCGCGCACTACGGATGGGTGCCGATGCGGTGCTCGCTGCTGATGATGGCCGCTTCGCGGACATGGCACGCGCAGAGCTGGGTGCCGCGGCGGATGTGGTGTTCGACTGCGTCTCCAGGGAACAGTCCGTCGCCCAAGCCGTCGACCTAGTCACGAAGGGGGGATTGGTGGTGATCATCGGTGTGGGACAGCCGGGAAATACCCCAATCCGCCTGGATCTCGTGCAGGATCGCGAGCTCCGGATCGAGGGAGCATTGATGTACGTCTCCCAAGACTTCCGCACCGCCATGGAGCTGATCGGCTCCGGCGTCGTCGCCGCCGAGGAGCTGATCAGCTCCGTCTTCCCGCTGCAGGAAGCGGCTGCCGCGTTCGCCGCTGCACGGGATCCCGCCCAGGTCAAGGTGCTCGTGCGGGTCTCCGGTCAGCCTGTCACCGCAACCTACCAACCGAGGAGTGCCCATGTTTGAGCTGACAGGTAAGCGGGCGCTGGTCACCGGGGCGGCCCGCGGCATCGGGCAGGCAGTCGCCCTGGCGCTGGCCCAGCAAGGCGCGGACGTGGCGGTTCTCGATCTCGACGAGGACGGTGCCGTCGCGGCCGCCGTGGACATCGCCGAACGCACCGGGGTGTCTGCCCTCGGCCTCGCGTGCGACGTCACCCGCTCGGATTCGGTCGACGCCGCCGTCGCGTCCTGCGTGACGGCGTTCGGCGGTCTGGACGTCGCGGTGAACAACGCGGGCACCGGAGTTTTCTGTCCGGCCGAGGAACTCAGCGACGACGGGTGGGACCGGGTGCTCGATGTCAATCTTCGCGGCGTGTTTCTCTGCGCCCGCGCCGAAGCCAGGGTGATGTTGCAGCAGGGCACGGGAGGCAGCATCGTCAACACGGCGTCGATGAGTGCGCAAATCGCGGTGCCGCAGCCGCAGGTCTCCTACAACACGTCCAAGGGTGGAGTGGTCATGCTGACCCGAAGCCTCGCCGCGGAATGGGCCGGGCGCGGCGTCCGGGTGAACAGCGTGAGCCCCGGTTTCACGCTCACCCCGCTGGTCCGCCAGGAGCCGTTGGCCCGTCAGCACGACACTTGGCGGTCATTGACGCCCCTGGGGTTCCTCGCCGAGCCGTCGGACCTCGTCGGTGCATATGTGTACCTAGCTTCCGACAATGCGCGATTCACTACCGGCGCGGACGTTGTTGTCGACGGCGGCTACACCGTCCGGTGACCACCCACTCGGCGGCGGCGGCGGCAACCAAACCACAACACCGTTCAACCTGATCGGCACGGGACCATGACCAGTAACGAAGCCAGCACCGTCAGCGCACTCATCGCGCGGTCCAACCGGCTCGGGTCGGATCCGCGTAACACCAACTACGCCGGCGGCAACACCTCCGCGAAAGGGCGCGGCATCGACCCGGTGACCGCGGACCCGGTGGAGCTGCTGTGGGTGAAGGGCTCCGGTGGCGACCTGGGCACCCTCGCCGCCGCCGGGCTGGCCGTGTTGCGGCTGGACCGGCTGCGTTCCCTGGTCACCGTCTACCCCGGCGTCGACCGCGAGGACGAGATGGTGGCGGCATTCGACTATTGCCTGCACGGCAAGGGCGGCGCCGCGCCGTCCATCGACACCGCCATGCACGGACTCCTCGACGCCCCGCACGTCGATCACCTGCATCCGGACTCCGGCATCGCAGTGGCGACCGCCGCGGACGGGGAACGGCTGACCGCCGAATGCTTCGGTGACCGGGTGGTGTGGGTGCCGTGGCGCCGACCCGGCTTCCAACTCGGCCTCGACATCGCCGCCATCGCCACGAAGAACCCGCAGGCCATCGGGTGCATCCTCGGCGGACACGGCATCACCGCGTGGGGCGGCACGAGCGAAGAGTGCGCGGCCCGGTCGGTGGAGATCATCCGCACCGCCGAGACCTTCATCGCCGAGCGCGGCACACCGGAGCCGTTCGGACCGAGCTTGGACCGCTTCGCCGCGCTCGACGAAGGACCGCGGCACACCCGGGCCGCGGAGCTCGCACCGATCATCCGTGGACTGGCCTCCACCGACCGGCCCCAGATCGGTCACTACACCGACGCCGAGGAGGTCCTGGACTTCCTCGCCCGCGCCGAGCACCCGCGCCTCGCCGCGCTCGGCACGTCCTGCCCCGACCACTTCTTGCGGACCAAAGTGCGCCCCCTGGTCCTCGACCTTCCCCCGGGGGCGCCGGTGGAGGACGTGACAGCACGCTTGACGCAGCTGCACGAGGAGTACCGGCGCGATTACGCCGCCTACTACGACCGGCACGCCACGGCGGACAGCCCGGCGATGCGCGGCGCGGACCCGGCCATCGTCCTGGTGCCCGGGATCGGCATGTTCAGCTTCGGCAAGGACAAGCAGACCGCGCGGGTGGCCGGCGAGTTCTACCTCAACGCCATCAACGTGATGCGCGGCGCCGAAGCCATCTCCACCTACGCCCCCATCGACGAGGCGGAGAAGTTCCGCATCGAGTACTGGTCGCTGGAGGAGGCCAAACTGCGGCGCATGCCCCCACCCAAGGCGCTGGCCACCCGCGTTGCGTTGGTCACCGGTGGCGGCTCGGGCATCGGTCGGGCCATCGCCCACCGCCTCGCCGCCGAGGGTGCCTGCGTCGTGGTGGCCGACCGCGACGCCGAGGGCGCCGCCACGGTCGCGGCCGAGTTGGGCGGCACGGACATCGCGGTGCCGGTCACCGTCGACGTCACCGACGAGACGCAGATCGCCGCCGCGGTCGCGGCCGCCGCCCTCGCGTTCGGCGGGGTGGACCTCGTCGTCAACAACGCGGGGTTGTCGATCTCCAAACCCCTGGCCGAGACCACCCTCACCGACTGGGACCTGCAACACGACGTCATGGCCCGCGGCTCCTTCCTGGTGGCCCGCGAGGCGGCCCGGGTCATGCGCCAGCAAGGCATGGGAGGCGACCTGGTTTACATCTGCAGCAAGAACAGCGTGTTCGCCGGTCCCAACAACATCGCCTATGGGGCCGCCAAGGCCGACCAGGCCCACCAGGTGCGGCTGCTGGCCGCCGAACTCGGGGGCGACGGCATCCGCGTCAACGGCATCAACCCCGACGGGGTCGTCCGCGGCTCCGGGATCTTCGCCGGCGGCTGGGGGGCGCAGCGGGCCGCCGTCTACGGGGTCGAGGAGGCGGAACTCGGTGCTTTCTACGCCCAACGGACCCTGCTCAAACACGAGGTACTGCCCGAGCACGTCGCGGCCGCGGTGTTCGCCCTGACCGGGGGTGACCTGTCGCAGACCACCGGCCTGCACGTGCCCGTCGACGCCGGGGTCGCGGCGGCGTTCCTGCGATGAGCGAACGCGCCGCGACCGTTGCGGCCCTCGACCTGGGCGCCTCCAGTGGACGCGTGATGGTGGGAAGCTGCACGGCGCACCGTGTCACGCTGCAGGAGGTGCACCGGTTTCCGAACGTGCCGGTGCGCGTCGGCGGGGTCCTGCGCTGGGATGTGCTCGCCCTGTTCCGCGGCATCCTCGACGGCCTCCGCGAGGCCGCGAACATCGTGGGACCCCTCGACGCGGTCGGGGTCGACTCCTGGGCGGTGGACTACGGGTTGCTCGACTCCAACGGGCAACTGCTCGGCAACCCGGCCCACTACCGCGACGCACGCACCGCTCCCGCGGTGGCCGCGGCGCTGGACCGCTGCGGCGCGGCCGCACTCTACGGTGCCACCGGGGCGGCGCTGCAGCCGTTCAACACCGTGTTCCAACTGCTCGCCGACCGCGGAACCGCGCAAATGGGTATCGCCACCCAGGCACTGCTCATCCCCGACCTCATGACCTACTGGCTCAGCGGAATAATGGGCACCGAACTGACCAACGCCTCGACCACCGGCCTGTTGGATGCCCGCACCCTAGACTGGTCGACCACCCTCGCGGGGCATCTCGAGGTGCCGCTCGGGCTGTTCCCACCGATCCGCCGCCCCGGACAGATCATCGGCACCATGCGAGCCGACCTCACCGCCGACACCGGCCTGGACACCGCACCGCAGGTCGTCACCGTGCCCTCACACGACACCGCCGCCGCCGTCGCCGGGATCCCCGCCCAGTCCGAGCACTTCGCCTACGTCTGTACCGGCACCTGGGCGCTGGTCGGCCTCACCCTGCCCGGCCCGGTCATCACCGAAGCCAGCCGGGCGGCGAACTTCACCAACGAGGTCGCCGCCGACGGCTCGATCCGCTTCCTCCGCAACGTCACCGGCTTCTGGCTGCTCCAAGAGTGCGTCCGCGAGTGGCGCGCATCCGGCAAGCAGGTCGACCTGGACGAGTTGACCGACGCGGCCACCAAGCTACCGGCACTGCGCGCACTCATCGACGTCCAGCAGCCCGGATTCACCGTCCCGGGGGACATGCCGCGGCGCGTCGCCCAGGCCTGCCTGCAGACCAGCGGCATGACCATCTCCACGCCCGCCGAGACCACCCGATGCATCCTGGACAGCATGGCCCTCGCCATCCGACACGCCCTCCGTGAGGCCGCTCGCCTGTCCAACCACACCGTCGACATCGTCCACATCGTCGGTGGCGGCGTGTCCAACGCATTGTTCTGCCAGCTCGTCGCCAACGCGTGCCAACTCCCAGTCCACGCCGGGCCCACCGAGGCGGCCTCGTGGGGCAACACCATCTACCAAGCCCGGGCACTGGGAGTGCTCAGCGACTCCACCGCCGACACCCGCGCCATCATCGGGCAGGCCGCACATCCCGTCACCTACGATGTGCGCGGAGACGAACGCGACTGGCAGCGCGCGGAGCAAATCGTGCTCGAAGCTCGGTCCACACACCCGTGAGGTGGCCCTATGGACGGACTCCGCCCAGGCTCAGTTGGCGGGGTACACGGGAACGATTCAACCCACCGCCGACCACCCATGTTCGAACACTAGTTACTAGTATCCGTCGTAAGGCTGGGTTGCCCAGAACGGGCGGAAAGGGGTGCCCTGAGCGACCTCCCGCACACCGCCCCTCCCGTGGTCCACCGCTCCCGACCGGCGCCACCCCGGTTCGAGCGGTCATCAATCGCCAACGACACGCCGACCTCAATGATCGAATGCGGAATAGCGTGCGGCCGGACGTGCTCATCGGCCCTGTCGGGGAGCTACCGGGTGAAGCGGCCGTCACCGGCGGCGAGGGCATCGGTGGACCAGCTACAACACGCTATCCACCGCAGTGCGGGCCCTCGGTGAACGCGCCACGCTGAACTCGAGGAGCGCTGGAGGTGCCTGCGCCGTATCCATCTGTGCCCCACCACAATCAGCGATATTGTCGCCACCGCCATCGTGCTCTCCACACTTCAACGCGGTAACTACTGAGACATTGCATTGACGGCCCTATGGACGATCGTTACCGTAAAAACGATTTACTGCGTTCAAACTTTGGCGGACGCCGGAGGTGTGGTGTCGATGAGTGACAGCGATAACGTGGGCTGGGGGGCGCAGGCTCGGGCGAGCACAAGAGCGGACTGGAAGGTCACTATCCTTGCCGGGCTCGCGAACTACATTGACGGCGGCTCCATCGTCGCCGGGGCGGCGGGTCTCGCCTTATGGGCGTCGGCGTTCGGGCTCAGCTCCTCCTTCGTGGGAGTGATCGCCGCCTTCAGTTCTAACGCCATATCCGCCGGTGTGGGGGCCTTGATCGGTGGACGGCTGTGCGACATCTTTGGCCGCAAGCGCATCTACCAGTGGGACATGCTGCTCTACGCATTCGGCGTGCTGTGGATCATTTTCGCGGTCGCGCCGTGGATGCTGGTGTTCGGATATGTCCTCGCTGGGCTCGCGGTCGGGGCCGACGTACCCGCGTCGTGGACGCTCATCGCGGAGACCGCCCCCGCCAAGCAACGAGGCAAGCACAGCGGCGTCGCGCAGATCCTCTGGTACCTCGGCCCGGCGGTGGTGCTGTTGATGTCCCTGGCCCTGTCGTCCCTGGGCCTTCTAGGGGTACGCATCGTGTTCGCTCACCTCTTGGTCTTGGCCCTCGTGCTGTGGGGAATACGCCGTGGAATGGTCGAGTCGTCGACGTGGGAGAACGCGCAGAAAGAGGCTGCGCAGGCGAGCGGCGAGGGCGCCCCGCAGTTAGGCGGCGGTCGTATCCGGGAGCTTTTCTCCCGTCAGTACGTCGGTTCCATGCTGTTCCTTGCCGGGATGTACGGCATTTGGAACCTCTTCGCCGGCACCAATGGGTTCTTCCTGCCTTACATCCTGCAGACCGTCGGTTCGCAGGGCCAAGGCGTCAGCGTCGCCCTGCAGTTTGCGATCTTTGCGCTGTCGATGCTCTCGATCGCGTTCGTGTTCATGCCGTTTGTCGACAAGACGAACCAGAAGTACCTCTTGGGGTTCGCGGCGACCATCCAGGTGATTGGGGTGGCCTTGTTCGCGGTCTTCCCCCTGACGCTCGTGGTGGCACTCGGTTACGTGCTGCTCATCGGCGTAGGCCAAGGCATGGGTCAGCAGTCGTTTTTCCAGCTGTGGAGCGGGGAAATGTTCCCGACCTTGCTGCGCAGCACCGCGCAGGGTCTGATCTTCGCTGTCGTGCGGATCGCCCTGGGTCTGTGGAGCTTCGTTGTCCCAGTGCTGACCAAGAGCGCGGGGTTCCACACGGTGGCGTGGATCTTGACAGGCTTCGTACTGGTTAGTGGTGTGATCGGCTGGATCTTCGCGCCGTCTAATGGGGGCAAGTCCCTCGAGGAAATCCAGCACGAGCGTGAACAGGCCAGCGCGGCTGCGGTGTAGTTCGATGCAACGCGTGTGCTTCCAACTGCGGGTACGGAGTGACCGGGTGGACGAGTACCGCGCCCGCCATCGCGAGGTTTGGCCGGAGATGCTGCAGGCGCCGACGGCGAGCGGATGGCGCAATTACTCATTGTTCCTGCACGCGGATGGCCTGCTCGTGAGCTACTTCGAGACCCCCTCGCTCGAATCCGCTCTCGCGAGGATGGCCACCACCGAAGTCAACGGACGTTGGCAGGCTGAGATGGCGGGATTCTTCGAAGACATGGGGACTACGCGGCCGGATCAAGGATTTCACAGGCTCGACGAGATTTTCCACCTCGAGGACCAGCTCGCCGGTGCGCATGAGGACCCGACGAAGACAGGTGAGGTGTGATGACGACGTTCGCACAGATCAGTGGGCGGCTGGAGTCCTTGGCCATCGAGGTGCCGTCCTGGGCGTACGGCAACTCGGGCACCCGATTCAAGGTCTTCGGCACACCCGGCACGCCGCGGTCGATCGAGGAGAAACTCGCCGACGCGGCGCAGGTGCACCGTTTCACCGGTCTCGTCCCGACGGTCGCCCTACACATCCCGTGGGACAAGGTTAACGACTATGGCGCCCTGCGGATGTACGCCGAGGATCTCGGAGTCGGCCTCGGAACCGTGAACAGCAACACTTTCCAAGACGACGACTACAAGCTGGGCAGCCTGACCAATGCCGACCCGGCGGTGCGCCGCAAGGCGGTAGAGCACAACCTCGAGTGCCTGGAGGTTATGAACCAAACCGGTTCCCGCGACCTGAAGATCTGGCTCGCCGACGGCACAAATTATCCGGGACAGGCCGACATGCGTACCCGGCAGGACTGGCTCGCCGAAGGGTTGTCCGCGATCTACGGCCAGCTCGGGGACGAGCAGCGGCTGGTCCTGGAGTACAAGTTCTTCGAGCCGGCGTTCTACCACACGGACGTGCCGGACTGGGGCACGTCGTATGTGCACGTGACAGCGCTGGGTGACAAGGCGGTCGTTTGCCTGGATACCGGTCACCACGCCCCCGGCACGAACATCGAGTTCATCGTGGCGCAGCTGCTGCGTTTGGGGAAGCTCGGCTCGTTCGACTTCAACAGCCGTTTCTACGCCGACGACGACCTGATCGTCGGCGCGGCGGACCCATTCCAGCTGTTCCGCATCATGGTCGAGGTGATCCGAGGAGGCGGCTATGGGCCAGGCAGCGACGTGGCGTTAATGCTGGACCAGTGTCACAACATCGAGCGGAAGATCCCGGGGCAGATCCGGTCGGTGCTCAACGTGCAGGAGATGACAGCACGAGCGCTGCTGCTCGACGGGGACGCACTCGCGTCGGCCCGCAACGACGGCGACGTGCTGGCCGCCAACGAGATCTTCATGGACGCGTTCTACACGGACGTACGACCTGACCTGGCCGCGTGGCGGGAGAGCCGGGGACTTCCGGCGGACCCGATGCGGTCCTACCTCGCTAGCGGGTACCAGGAGCAGATCGAGGCGGACCGCGTCGGCGGCGCCCAATCTGGATGGAACTGAGAGGATGGACTGACGTGAGCAGCACTCCTTCGACCGCGGGCCCGACCGCCACCGGGCTCATCGACCCGGTCCACGTTGTACCGGCAGCTGCTCTGGATGCACGACCGTGAGCAGTACAACCCATGGTGAGACCGCGTCGTGCCTGTGGTTGCGGAACGCGGAGCCGGTGACGCGGACCTGATGGTCGCGGCCTACCTCGACCCTGGGCGGGTGGTGGCAAGCGAACAAACCCTGACCTCGCCATAGGGGCACCGCCGCTGGCGGGCTCAACCATCCTCTGTGGACTACCTTGACAGCTCCGAGCCCAGTAAGGTCGCACCCGTACCGGCCCTCGAGCTCGAGCAGGGCGGCAAAGATGGGTTCGGTGTCGATTGAAGTTGTGTTTCAACCACAAGGCTCCCGGACGGTGAGCTCGAGCGCCTTCTTCGCGCCCGCATCGAAGGGGAACAGGTCGGGCACGTCCTTGTGTGCTGCCGCCTGGGTGCTGGGCTCGCGGGCGCACGGCAGCGGAGATGACACCACCCGGAGCGGCGACCTACTATTTGGATAGTACCTACTATCCAAATAATACCAGAATAACCCTGCAAGGGAGGGGCACTCCCGGCCCGGCCCGGCGACCTCGGGGTGCCCCGCCGGGTGGAACATCTCGACGAGCTGCATGTTCGGGGGCGTGACATCAACGCGCGGATGGTCGATGCTTTCCGGGTCGGCCAGGGTTGTGTCCTTGCGAGCCCGGCCTTCGAGCGGGCCGCACGACCCACCGTCGAGGAGGGTCGGAGGGCCCCAGCCCTGCGGTTCGGCGACCTCGGGTCATGGCCCTGGTCGGCGCCTTGTGCGCATGTGTAAACGCCGTCGGCGGGTTCACCAACCGGAGCCTGCGTGCCCGGGTGAGCATCTGCTCGGCGAGGTCCACACCCCCGCCCAGATGAGCTACGACCTGCGCCGGCTGCGACTCAAAGGCGTCATCACCCGTCTGCCGCACACCAACACCTACCTGCTGACCCCCGACGGCTGCGGGGTCGCGGTGTTCTACGGCCCCTGCTCGCCGACGCACCACGCCATCACCGGCCGTGCGCCAAGCCCTACGCACCCTGGACCACCACGTCGCCGACTACATCGAGCAGGCCCGCACGGCCGCATGGCCGCATAACAGAACTTGGCTCAAGTGTCAGTCACCTAGTGTCGCGTGTCGTAAGTGACTTTACGGTCGGAGTTCGGGACAATGGGGTATGTCTGTTGCTGCGCCGATTGTGTTGCGTCCTGGTGATGAGTC
>JAABUL010003022.1_pt1 | contig 26064 bp, 26 predicted proteins | sample 5559151 | NCBI WGS metagenome assembly JAABUL01 (sample SAMN10711876, study PRJNA513368) | rock metagenome | isolation source: Antarctica rocks | place: Antarctica: Victoria Land, Pudding Butte sud | reverse complement strand
TGTCAAATGAAGTGGCAATTTTGCAAATCTGGGCCGTTGTTTGTATACCTTCAGTAAGTTGGTGTAGCCGAACCTACAATTGATTTTTCCGACTTCTGAAGCTGTATATCGACCTGTTCGAGCCAACGTCGAGGGTAAGACAGGAATTCACCGCGTTTGAGGCTGTCCCTTGAAGATTTCAAATCCGATTAGCCTGGTAAACAGATTACTAGGCGACCCTTAACTTCCAAGACGCCTGTCCAACAGTGGTAGTCATGCGAATGTGCTGGTTCGGTCACTTCACTACGAGTGGAGAACCATGAACGGATACATTGGTTGCCCGACAGATATAGGGTCTATACTCGATCGTTCATATTTTCTTACAGAGAAGCATGAACAGAAGGAGCATGAACCAAACCGTTTGCAATGTGATAGTTTTATTAAGTTGCCATTGATTTTGACACGCAGTCTAATGGTCGCCATGGGGATCTAATTGAAAGGCCAGCTACACCTCGTTTATGCCTCTCTCGATTTGACGAGAAACCAGTATTAACAGTTCGAGGTCATGAACTTGCGTTCAAATTCGTGGCAAGCTGCAGCATGATAAGAATGCAGGGCCTATAAGAGGCTGTACTACACAGATTCGATGAAGAGGAGCTGCTAACATCTTTCCCGCTATCGGTTCTAAAAAAAGCATCATGAAAGGTCATTGTATAGCGACTAGGTCTGGTGCTTGAGACATAATTGGTATAATTTAGGAAGCACCTGTCTTCAGGCAGGTTGGCTTCAATCCTCGACCCGGTAGATTGTGCCATAGCACAGAGCTCCTCTGATGAACACGAATGTGCCCGAAAACCCATAATGATGAGCATGTCCAATTAAAGCCACGCTGGTAGGACCTTTACAGGTGCCATTTATCATCATTTTAAATGAATTCTGCCATAAAAGGGGCATCAGGCCTCGCGCTTTCAGGCATTTCTAGTACCGTAGCGAAGGAAGGTGGTGGCATTGCATTGACTCTCGGGGGAAGCACATTGCGAGGTAGCGGAGCGGTGGACTTGATGAACGCTTTCATTTTTTCCGAATTCAGTACCAATCGGGCCGGCTTTTCTGTATAAAAGCGTTTGTCAAATCAAGCGTCTGCATGTTAGGATGGTTTTGGTAACCTGTCAGAGCCGTTCGAAGGCGCACGATACCCCAAGAATTCTGGCAGGATCGAAAGATTGTACGTATGTCAAAGCATACATAGACTGAACAGGGCCATGCTGACCGTGCAGGATTGTAGTGAGGCATTGTTTTGCGATTCTCCCATGAACCAAAAGCTCAAGAGCCTACGACTTGATCTTACGATCCTACCCGCTGTTGGAAACAGGTCAATTAGAACCAAAGCTCAGAGTATTCGGCGGAGTCGCTATTGAAGGTGCTCGAACGCACAACAGACGGTATGCATGTCCACAAGAAACAAGGTAAAGCTCGACAGCAAAGAAAATGTCAAAAATAGCTAGACTATCAAAAGCACTCGCGCAGGCTAAACTGATCGTACAAATATATCAAGTCTAAGATGCGGATAACCTCAACCGTATCATAACAGCATATAAGAAAACATGCATATTTACCCCAGCAATGCAAACTAAGAGTTCCAGACTCGACGACATGACAAACCGGAAGCCGTTGAGTCAAGTCAACGCAAAATGCATGGCGTAAAGTCTTGTGCTAAAGTGGTAGTGAATCGTTGCTGTAGCTATTTCCAAAAAAGAATCGAATGAAGAAGCTCTGGAGTTACAGGTCTAACAGATTAGCATGCCAACAGCCAGACCGTACCTACCTACCTAATCACCCGCGGATAGAAAGCTCGGCAAACCAAAGGCCCCCTCAACGTTCCGCCAGCTTCCACTGCTTAGATGTCTGTCAAAAATGGTAGAAGTACCTCGGGGTGGACCAAAGTCAAGGTGTTTCCACTTCCAAATTGGCTCCGCTCTGATGACTTCTTCTTCTTCTTCGTCACCAGTTATATACATCTCCCAGCCCCTACCAAACACCTCCGAACGTCCCATCAACCCGACACCGGCTGCGTAGTTGCCCCAAAGAAGTAACATCCAAACAATCCGAGGCGCGTATAGACGAGCCAAAAAAACCACAAACCCACTTTATTCTCTTTCGTCATAGCTACTGTAGGTCTCAACGCTCAAGCTAATATTGAACCGTAGCGGTGGTTCGTTCTCTACAGCAAAGGTCCGTTACTTCCTCACCCCAGTGCTTCCCTCAGAAATCCTAAAGCCAATCGTAAGACGGCCAAAATTTCCCAACCTCCTTTCCCCTTTGGTATCCTAACCCCTTCATTGCTCAACCAAGTGGCCACGATTTGCGCTTGGCAAAGCCAAAATTATTTGAAAGCCTTCGTTCATATCTGTGTGCAAAAATATAGTCTCCTTGATCCAGACGGAGGTTCTCAATGTCGGATTCGGTATCGCTCCGTTTTTTAATCTTCGTACTTGGAGTTTGGGAAGTTTTTGGGGATGGGAGGATGATGATAATCTCGAGGGGAAAGGGGGTTGGAGCGGGTGGTTGTGGGGTGTGGGGTGTGGGGAATGTGTGGGATGGGGGGTTGGGGTTGACTGGGTGGAAGGAAGGAAGGAAGGAATGGAGGGAGAGGGGGTGAGGAGAAATGTGGGCAAAGAGAAGGAAGGTTAGGCGGAAGGGAGAGCGAGAGCGAGAGCGAGAGGAAAAGATGTCCAAATTATAAGAGGAAAAGAAAGCAAAGGATAGATCGAATACCAGTTCCCGAACTCACCCCATCAACGCTCTCTAGCAACGATCTCCTCGCTCTGAAACACAGCCCCACCGACTATATCCCAGAAGCACCACCTCACACCACTTTCATCCACTCTCTCCCCGTTCCGAACCCCCCAGACCTCACGAAAAGTCGTCCTAAAAAAAACCCTTTTGCCCTGCCCCTGCTCCCACCTCCTCAACCAAAAAACCAATGCACAGCGTCAGTCAGCAAGCAGTAGGGAAAGAAGGAAGGTGGGTGGGGCGTGGAAGCAAGCGCGGTTGGGGAAACGCCGAAGTATTGGGACGTTTAGGGTAGGAGATTGGGTGCGGAAGAAAGAAAGATGGATGGATGGATGGATGGATGGTATCGGTCAGCACCATCGAAGATCTCATTGCTTACCCCTTGACTGCCCTAAACGAACACAGATACATTCCGAACCGATCGACTGTCCAACGCAACCCAACCCAGCGCATCCGATTCCTCCCCAAGATCTCTCTCAGTGGCATAATTTTCCCAACTCGCTAGTCTAGGGGAATAAAAGATCAATGACCATAACAATCAGTATATATTTATTGCAATAAAGCTCCCCCTCTCCCTCGTGCCTACCATGAAAATTCCAACCGCTTCTCTGATAGTAAAGAACATCATCCATCCCCTTCCGGAACCCCCGATTTTTTTTCTCGGGAGCAATGGTGAGTGGTTTGTTCTTGCCCTCATTTGCCGGTGTCGACGGGCGAGGTCGGCGTGCGATGAATCTGCCTGCTGGATCGAATGGGTGGTGAATGGGTATGCGAGGTTGGGCCGTGAGAGTGGGGGGGGGGGTTCACGATGGCGGGTAGGGTGAGTGGAGATGGGTGTTGTTCTTTGGTGGTGGGGGTTTGGGGTTGGGTGGGTGCGTTTGAGATATGGGGAGGGGGGGGTTGGAAGTTTCAGAGAGGGATGAAGATGGAGGGGTTGAGTGCTTTTTGTTGGGGTTGTTGGGTTGTGGGTGATGGTGGTAGGAGTTGATGTTTGGGGGAATGCTTTTTTTTGGCATTGGAGCTGGTAACGGGATGGTTGTGGAGGGTGGTGCTGGGTATGAATCTTGTGTTCGCGGTATAGGAGGAGTTGGGAGGCTCGTGTTGTTTGTTGTAAAAAGATTTTATAGGAGGGGGATTGAATGGTTCAGTGGAATTGACGGAAGATTGGGAGATCTTGTGTAGAGTTGGAGGTTTGTGCTGAGCATTGTGTGTGATGGTCAGTCTCTTTATATGAGACAGGATAGCGTTGTGATGATCCTATTGGAAAGAGCTTTCAGATACATCTATTGCATTGTTCCGCTGGTTCGATATCTCGAGCCGTAAAGGAAATAGATATCGAATTTTTCATGCGTTGGGGGAGTATGTTAAAACACCTCAAAGACCAAAAAGGAGAGATTCAAATCCTCTACACGTATTGTCTACAGGTGTAGCCTGCGCCAGTTGATACAATAACAAAAATGAGCTTCTTGACAATACCAGGGGTTTTCGCTGTTGCTATTGCTGCAAGAGCGGTAGGTTAATCTTTCAATTCAGGGTGGAAAATGTTCTGTTCTGAGATCCATCGACGAGAGATGGTTTTGAGAGGTTTGCTATCAGGCGAGGTTATTTCGGCGTTGGCAGGGTTTTCGCTGCTGGATTTTTGAAGTCATGATGGTGGAACAGTAGGGACGTGAAAGTGATAGGAAGATCTTGGTGGTGAATGGAGATTAGGTGCGATGGCGGCGATACTAGAGATACTCTCACGCTTGAGCCGAAAAAGGCTGTCTGTTTGGCCATGGGCTGTCTCATAGGGAATGGGTTCGGACTTGAATCTTGTGAATGCTCATCGGCTTGAGCGTCCTGTAGAAAGTGCTTCTTTTCCTTTTTCTTTTTCTGGACTTTTACCTACAGGACAATGATTATTATCAAAGAATGCACGATTCATGATCCTCAACCATACGGGGGACTATTGATGGCACCGAAAGAGAAATTCGTTCCGGACCTGGAAATGCTGCTAGACACGGTTTCCACTCCGAAGCCTCATGTGTGCATTCCTGGCACGGATCTTCACTCCCCCAAGATCTGGTGATCTCGGTAGATACAGCCGTATCACATCGCTCAGAGCAAAGGATGACTACGCACTCCCTCCCGTTCCCCGACCTTCCTTTGCTTTGGACGGAAGATTCTTCATTGAGTCCATTCTCAGTGCCGGTGAGGGTGTATATCCAGATTTGCCCGAAGGAACGAGGCTTGCACGAAAGGCTGAATCTATACACTCAAGAAAGAAATCATGACGATGGGCTGCTTAGAAAGTACGGCCAAAAAGCAAAGCTGTGATGAGGAGAGATCGAGACCTATCTGATGACGATGGAGGCTGCCTCCAAGACAGTTCAGAACATCAAGGCATCAGGTGCTCCATCCCCCGAACAAGGACGAAATCTGCTAAATGTACTGGGTTGAAATACACAACGATGCGGTGAAGAGCTTCTGACCCGGCGAATACGCCTTGACCAGGTGTGTGGGTTTGCCGCTTCTAGAACATGTTGGTTGTGCTGTGACGGAACTTCCCAGAACAGCAATGCCGGCAGATACATTCCACAGTGGTGGACGAGGCTTGGGAGGGCAATGTTACTGGAACGGGGAGTCAGTAGCTCAGTGGGATCCACGCTTTTCATCTGCGTTCGTGTTCGCTTCTACATGTTGGTTACACGCAAAGAGTCGGGTCGCACAAACGGATAGCGCAAAGACAGAAGCACATTAACGATGCTATACGGAATACCGATTCTGGGGACCGGGGATATTGAGTGGGGGTTTGCTCCCTGAGATAGAGTTCGACAGCCGAATCGGGTCCGGGACACGGGACAAAGGCCGCACGCAAGATGAAGATGTTTATTATTGTTGTTTATTAATTTGTTATTAATTTATTATTATTATCGTTATATAGCAGCAAGGGGCGCAGATACTGTACATCATCCGTTGCCGAGATTGGTGCGGGAAACGGCAGTTGTGTGGCCTTACAGATACAACGTACTGTACTTACTTACTACATACAGTATGGGATGTGTGATGAATGATGAATGATTAACGACCAACGATTGAATGCTGGGTGGACAGGTGGTGAACGGCCAGTAGATGCAGCATGCACCGTTCATCTCAACCATGGTCCGCGATCCCAGATCTAATGACAGGCCATCCGAGATCTCGATGATGATCGTCCGGCAGGGCGCATGTTGTGCGTCGCGCCTGGGACCAATCAATCGTCGACTTGATTGCGTGTATCATCATAATAAGATTCGCAATGGGAGTATCGTCGTAAACAAACTCCTGCTCCCTCTCGTTCTCCGAAAGAAGTCTATCGAATTCCGGTACAGTACTGCAAGGTGCATGCATTAGTTCCGCGTCAAGACAAGCTTAACTTCGTATCATGCTGTTCCCTGGAAGATGGGACCCTGGGGCAGACTTGGACAAGAGACAGTCAAGGGCATCGATCCGTCGAGATTACAGCCCTCAGCATCCTTTCCCTTGCATTCGCCGACGGTATCATGATGGCGCTCGAGTGCCGCCGCCGGCTTTAATTCGGAGTTCCTTTGGCGCTCAGACATCATTGGAACTGGAACTGGAACTGGAACTGGAACTGGAACTGGAAACTGGAACTAGCGGGAAATACGAACAATGGAATATCGGTCCCGTTCGATTATTGTCTAGCAGGGTGAGAGGGTATGTGCGTTGCCGGGCATCTGGCGCCTTCAGCTTGGTATGGCCATGAAGACGAGTCTCAAGAGCCCAAATCGATATCAGGCTTGACCTGAGAGCGGTCTGGACCATTTCGAAAGGAAGGCCGGCGGACAGGAGGAACACGCGCCGTGCACGCTTATCATGTGGGGTCTTGGAGCGGGAGTTGCCGCACATCAATTCACCCTTGACCAGCTGGGCCATCTCCCTAGAGTAGCGTAGCTGACAGCTGACAGCTGACAGATATCTGTTGCTGCCACATGAGGCAATCGTGCCTCCATCGCCATCGTCCACATTCGTTGTTGTTGTGGTGGTGGTGGTGGCATTCAATTACTCTATATTTATCGTCATCGTGACCCAAAACTCTAAAGTGAATGAGCCTTTCAGTTCGCTTCCACCATATGCGGTATTGCCAATGGATGGGGCCCACGGCCGCAGATAATCGGCTCCTGTAGCAGGGATGATAGATAGGTAAAGTAAGGTATGGTAGCGGCTCGGGATATGACGATGATGATGATGATGATGATGATGATGATGAAGTTCAAGTACGAAGTTCGCGGGTGGGACGGTTCTCTAGGATAATAGTAGAACTAGTGGATAGTTCACTCGGAAAACGACCGTTTTGAACAAGATAATCAAAAACCGAGATTTGCTTTTGAAGATGCGCCTGAATTTTAATAGATGATATCTAATATACTAATATTGCTTTTGTGGGATTTTATTTATTTTCCAAACTCCGAGTGCGACTGTGGGAGAAAAGAAATGAGAGAAGGTAGGGTTGTGTGGCCCGGTCGGCAAAGAACCAATCGGGTATTAGAACGAAAGTTTGACATGACAAATATAGCCACGGATGATGATGTACCGATCAGGCTATCACTGTCCGTCAAGCCTCCGCTGTCAAAACCATACGGTACCAAATCAGTAACTCCGTAGGTACCGTGTAGTAACGGAGTATGGAGTATGGAGTAGCGGGGTCCTTTTGATTCAACCGCGAAACATGCTGGAGATTCCGATCCATCATTCCATCATTTCATCCTTCCCACCCTCGAGTCTCAGCTTTTCCTTTCAAGCCAGATGAGCAAGGTTCGTTCGATATCTGCATGAAGGTCCATGTTCCGTCCCCATGTGATCCGTCGTTCACCATCTAGGACCAATTTCAGTCGAGGCGTGTGAGACTTCAATTTCAACTCTCGGCTTTTCTGGAGTCTAGACACCCACAGGCCTTGTTGAGGCTTGAAGACAGTTGGCCAGGGATGTAGGAAGCTTGTCGGCCAAAATGCACGCGGCGCCAGATCTAATGGAACTTACCTAAGGTGCTCCGTACTCTATGGGAAGCCACAATCTCATCAGAAAAGATATCGAACCCAGTTCCACCCTCCCCCCCTCCCCCCCCCAACCAACAATTGGGGCTAAGATGGGTAGTTTGGTACTACCGCACCCTTTTGCCCGCGGCAAGCAGGGCACAGATCCACCACATGCAAGTAAGAAGGTCGGTTTGCAGGGTTTGCAGGAATTGGAGGCGGTGGTGGAAGGAGTGACTCGTGTCAAGCCTGCATCTTCCCGGTTACCCTAGGCACCCTGTTACCGATCTGAGTCCCTTCCCTGGTACCTGGGAAACCCAAAACTCTTAGGCAGCTGCAGCATGCCTTCATATCCGTGCACGCCTACCTGAACCACCACCACCACCATCATCGTTTGATTTGTTCGTGAGTCCTTGACCCGATTCCGGCCATGGTCCATTGAATTGGACGCTGGCCTTTAGCTCGCCCGGGGTACTACGTCACTGCCTTGACTGGTATAATGTAAAGTATTCTCCATTTCCCTTTCCACTACTGCCGGTCTTACCCCGAGGCCGGCACTTCCCACCGGCCGCGTCCACCGGAGCCTGTTCAGTTCCCTCAACGTGCTCAATTGTGCGATTGGCAGATGTACCGTAATCCAGTGCAATGGAGCCAGAGTCTCAAGTCCGGTAATGTAGTGAGTGGTACAGGCGAAGACGCTCCAGGGAGGAAGCACCTCTGGGCAGACAAGAAACAACCCTTTCCCATTGGCACGGCGGATTGTCTTGTTCCTTGTCGAGCCGAGAACGGGCTAGGGCCCAGCGATTGCACTCGAAATGGCAACTTGACCATCTAATCACAGCTTGGAAGTACCTTACTGACCGGAAGCTACTACTGACTAAAGTATGACTTACCGTCTGATGCTCGTCCGCTTGAGCTCGATGGTCGATATCATTCGCCCGAGGCTTGGAGACCAAATTAAGGTAAACGAGGGACTACTTTAGGTAATCCAGCACTTCTGGTAGCCAACCAAGGGAGCCATTACTATTATTCCCCTCCCTCTCTCTCTCTCTCTCCCTCTCTCCCCCTCCCTCTCTCTCCCTCTCTCTCTCTCGTTCCCACATTACGACATGGGCACAGCCTAATGCGTCTAAATCCCACCAACATCAGTTCCTGTGCGGGATCCCATCACCCCCATCCACCCCCCCTGTACTTGTACCCTTTCATCAGATCTTTCTTCCCTGTCTCTATCTCTGAACTAAGAGGTATGCCTTAGCATGACAGCCGTGTGTGTGATATGTAGTAGTATCCTGTCAGATGTCAATCTTGGTGGTAGCTCCCCCCATCTGGATGACGATCACTCAAAACACTGTTCACAACTCGTGTCGAAGACTCCGGTACTACTAACTACCTACCTACTTTGCCTTACGACTGCTGGCCTTTCAGGGTCTCCCCCCGTATATTACTTGCTCAAACGACCCCACGAAAAAGAACCTCAAACATCATTCGGACTTTTATTTCACCAGAAGCCTCAAAAGCCCCCCCCCCAATGCAGCCAATCCAGTCAAGCTCGCTCGCGCAATTCCGCTAGTTCACATCAAGAACCCACATGTGACTCTGCAAGCCAGGGAAACGGTCGTGCTTGCCTTATACCTCTTCCATACCTTAAGGTACCTTAGTCAGACCGGGGGCATCTGTAGCCTCATCCATCATACCTACCTTAATCGGAACACTCCATCGGCACTATCTCTGCGCCGCCTTACCTTCCCAGGTTTGCTGAACCCCAGACTAAACAACGCCTGTGGAACGCCTTCTCCTTCCTCGTCCCTGGTTTTGGCTCTTTTCAGCCATCCTGGGCTGCCTGGACTTGGTAGGTGCTCTGCCCGCTGTCAATTTCTCTTCTGAGACCTCTGACACACCCACTCGCACACCATCTTATCTCGTTTGGGGCGCGGCTTCGTGCATTGTGCCACCGTTGGAACTCGGAGACGAGGTCATTGATGTCACCCGGCATACGCTGTGGAATTGGTCTCCGTTGATACTATTCATACGGCGCTCTCGCCTCATCCTATCCGCAGCGGGACTGTGCCTCTTGAGGATTTGTTCGGATACACAGAGTCAAAAGGGAGGAGATAGACTTCGGTCCACCTACGTTATCGCCATTCTTTAATCCTTGAGCCACAGCGCCCCAAGGGTTCACATACTGACGTCCACCGAATCTATTAAAACATCCCGAACCTGCTCAAATTGCTTGCTTACCTGAGCTACGGGATCTTTGAGGTAAGCAATTTGTTCTCAGTGCGGACTTTACGACCCTGACCTTTGATTCCTACAAAGGCAAACTACAGCCGATGCCACGGCATTTTCTGCTCTGTGGACTTTGCCCTTGACGTCGAAATTCTGACGAAAGCTGTTGGCTTCCATTACTCACAAGGAGCATATTGCCGGAGGCTGATATTTACAAGGCCTAGATCTGCGAAGCCAACACCAATACGCAATTTTCAGGACGGAGAAAGCGAATCTAGACTATCACACAGTCCGACTATGAAGCATATATCTTCCTTCGAAGACGATAGCCGTAGGAGAGCTCCCCGCTCACTTCCCTCTTCACGGCATGATGTTGGACAGCATCGATTGCCGTCATTAGTCGAGGTTAGTTCTCCCCTTGCGACATGAAACAGCCATCGAGTAGAACTGAACGATTGATTCTAGGCCGTCCCAGAGATCCGACGGACGAACCCCACGCAGGACAACATAGCCGATTGCCCTCGCCAACTTAGACACTGTCCCAAAGGCCCCGGCCAATTTCCCACCGCCAGATCTCTCGCCTCATCACCTCCAACGGCCAACGCGGCCAGGCCTCTACAGGCTATGGAACCATCAAGGCTTACTGAGCAATCGGGTCATGGGCGTCAAAGGTATAACGCCTATGACATCCGACCAGAAGTGCAACTTCCGATCCTGCCAGGCCCTCCGACCCGAAACAGTGACTCGTCCTTGTCTTCCGGGTTTTCTGACCGGCGCACCAGCCTAGCTTCGGTGACGACGTCTACCACTTACCCAGGAACCAGACATGGAAGCCCTGCCCTGACCAGTCTCTCTCGAGCACCAACGCCCGAGCATCTGGGCTACCCAAGTGGAGATGCTTCTGATCCACGCAGCATACCCTCACTCTACCGCAGTCATGAACAACCCGCTTATGGAAACGAGCGAGTGCCGCTGAACGGAGGCCTCCGAGAGTCGATCGAGTCTTATCCATCGTCGAACCAAAGGCAAAACATGGCAGCTCTTGAACACCCGTACCATCCGGCTTATGGGGCTGGGGCGCCACGGAACCTCTCCTTTGCCGATCGCCAGCCGGTGGACCCTTTGTTTCTTCGAGAGAATGGACACCACCATTGCGCTGTGGATTTCCAATCGGTCGAGGTGGATCAGCAAAGACACAAACGACGCCGTGGGAATTTACCAAAGGCGGTGACGGACACGCTGAGGGCATGGTTTCAGGAACATGTCGCTAATCCGTACCCTACCGAAGACGAAAAGCAGATGCTCATGGACCGGACAGGGCTGACCATCAGTCAGGTTAGCTCAGATCTTTGTGGACGTGTGATTGAAGTAATGAGTACTGACGCGAGCAATAGGTCAGCAACTGGTTCATCAACGCCCGGCGGCGGAATCTGCCTCAAATGACGAAGCAAGCGCAGGCAGAATCCGAATTGACCAGAGGCCAAACTGGATCCAGCCACGCATCGCCTCAGCAGTCTTCACGGTTCAAGCGCGAACGTTGAACGCGCACACATTGAAAACGAAGCGAGGTGTCCTCGGCCGGCAGTCCACCATTGCACGATCATGTTCAGCTTACATGGAAGCGTTGGTGTTTTGAGGGCATGTCATCAGGGAGCAGATGGAAGCTTTGAAGGCGTTTTTGGCTGCAGCCACTTGGGGACCGGGGGCCAGTCCATGTGATGAATCAACGGCCTTGACCTGTGGCTTTGAACAGAGGCCGAGGACATCCGACTTGAAGGACTTTCGGAGGGCAGCAAGGCGCGAGTGGAAAGTAAGGTCTCACAGCCGGTGTGGCTATTGTTTGCAGTGGGATTGACGAGGATCTCTGTTCCAGCGAGCATAGCGACGCCATTGGACGTGCGCAGTCTCTCGGAGCTATACTCGATGCTGACAAGCACAATCATTTGGACCAGAGCATTTGGGGATCCATTGGTCAAGTGTTTGCCTCTACGAGGAGATTTCTTTACCATCATCATACGGTCTCTTACCACCTGTGAGCGCGCCAATCTCTCCAACGTTTTCGGTCAACGAACGAGCACCCACCCAGTGGCAGTCAGCTCAGAGAACCGACTGCGTTGATGGTTCTGCTTTGTGCAAAACCAATGGACAGCACGCCGTGGCCGCGAGATACGCTTTCCATCCTACCTAGAACACTCCAAGAGTCAAGGTACCTCCAACAGGGCGAGTAATCTCACTGATCTGCGCGTACCGGTACTTTACTTTCTACATGTTTTCGATCGGAAATTATCACCGGAGCAGCCTCCAATGATCGAAGCCGGGGGGGACTTGCACTCCGAACCAGAGGCGATCTTGGCTCCACGCGCGCGATTGATGACGATCCGATGGGGCGTGGAGGGATCTACAAGTTCGGCATGTTTACGGCTACGATGGAACTGTTGCAATGAAAACCCGGTCGACTCAGGGAATCGATATCACGTAGTCGGCTAAGTAGGTACAGCAAGGGTCGAGGTAACTTTACTTTAAGGTCGTATGCGCGTGGGAGGTGGGGGGGACTGGTGGGGGATGGATCGGATCTTAGCTAAGCCAGATGGTAGCCGAGTCTGGCAGTTGCCTCAGTTCTCAGACGTGCCAACGTCGCTAAGCCCCTTCGGGTTAGCGCCCTGCTGACTTCGCAGCATACGGGCGGCACGTCTGAGTGCAAACCCCTGTAAGATAGGTTGATCTGCGTTAATTTGGAATAATACCGAACTTTGCCGGTCACCTTACCTGATGCGGTAAAGTATGAGCGTATTATTGAATTAATTACATTTTGTTCGCTCTGTTTATCTATTCTACGATTCCTACCGACTCACCTACCTACTCACCACCCTACATGCTCACCACCCTACTCACCACCGTACTCACCACCACCCTACTCACCATTCTACTCACCACTCTACATATCACCCTACTCACCACCCTACCTACTCGCCTACCTACATGTTCAGCTATCAACTCAGCTATCGACTCGATCGTCTACTCACCACTCTACTCGCTTCAAAACATGCTTCAAAATTTCTTCAAAACATGCTTCATGCGACATGTTCAAATAAGCGTCATTCGCTTCATGATCTACTCCATAGTATGCTTCATACATGCTTCATAGCACATGCTAATTAGCTCAATAGAAAGCATTCTTCATGACTCGATATCAAACTCTCTATCAAATTCCCTACCAAACGCTCTACCAAATTCCCTACCAAATTTCCTATCGAACTCTCTACCAAACGCTCTACCAAACGCTCTATCAAACGTTCTATCAAATTCCCTATCGAACTCTCTATCAAACGCTCTACCGAAACGACTTAGCGCGCTTTCTCAATCATCAAAAAGAACGTTCGAATCAAACCTTCATCACACAACACGATACAAGTTCAACTAAGTTCAGTCGATGATATGATCATGGGATATCTGACGGCGAGAGCAAAAAACCGAAGCTAGCATATTCTTGATCGCGCTGTTCGACTACTCGGATTATCGCACGCAGTCGACTCGATGATGCGACGACGCAACTTATCGATCTCGCAGAATTTTATTGATACTTAAATTAGACGCATCAGATAGAGCATATGTGAAAGTACTATCGCAAGTTCACATACATTATGATTTACATGTTGTGCATTGATGATCGCGTCGCAAACAAGAATGTTGTGACTTGCAAAAGTTAACGAGGCAAGTTGTGCGGGCTGTCACCAAATTAACGCAGATCAACCTATCTTACAGGGGTTTGCACTCAGACGTGCCGCCCGTATGCTGCGAAGTCAGCAGGGCGCTAACCCGAAGGGGCTTAGCGACGTTGGCACGTCTGAGAACTGAGGCAATCTGGCAGATCGTTGCAACACCCCATCTACTGTATGTATGTACTGTGTAAGCGATCCCCACTTGTTTCCCTGCTTTTCGGTTAGCCGGCCCCGCTAGAGGGAGGATGGCGCTAGGGGACCTCGGGTCTTGGCATCAAGAACGAGGACTTTGAGGCTTGAACTTGAGTCTGTCTCTCGAGTCTCTTTTCGACACGCGGAATTATATTATTATTATTATCATTGTTATTGTTATCGTAATGATATTAGGGGTTAGGCTTATGATTGGGGGGTTTTTCCCCCCAGATTGTTGTTACAGATCTTTTGTCTTAAGCTTGGGCGTAACCATGAATACTTACTGTGTAGTGAATTTACCATACATTATGTGTATGAGATGACGCTGGGGAACTATTCTCTGCCGAACAGTTGTTCCTCTCAGGCACGTGACGGTACTTGACGATAAAATAACGATAAGGATGATCACCTCCGATGTTACTTGGATAGATTGGTTGGGATCTCAGTCCACCCGACTCTCTGGCTTCGGTAGATGGCGATGCAGGGTAAAATGCAAGTAGAAAGGAGAGCTTTTCACGAGGCAAATCATGGTGGTCGACCTGCTTGCGACCTTCCCATACTACTCGCACTACTACTCGCCACACTACTCGCCACAACTACTCGCCACCACCGCTGGGTCTTTCAGCTGCTATGTTATCGGTCTTGTCCGAGTTGCTCAGTACGGTACACGTCCGTTGCATTGTTGTTGTCCCGAGCAAGCTGATGTTAGAGTTCAGCGTGTTGTCCTCTTTCGAGTTGTCCCCACTATTACTACTACGACGACGACGTGTTCAGGTGTCAAGTGTTAAATTACGCCGTGTAGTGTGGTTGATAGCTCACAGCAGGGAACCACGGTTCAGCTTCGATGGTGCAACCATGGTGCCCCAATATGTATGGAGCTGGTTACACAGCTTCAGTAGTCACAGGTTGTCGACAAGCTAGGGAGTCAATGTGTCGTTGGAGGGAAGCTTATCATACTTTCTACTATCAGCTTGGACCGCATGTCCCGCTCAGTCTCTCAGCAACCATGGTTTCGACTGGGTACTCGATAGTCTGTGCTGATACAGACAGAACGAGCTGAAGAATGAGGCGAATCGAGAAACCTGCTCAAACCCATGGAATACCGGACCATCATCGATGAGAACCCACATCATCATCTTTAAGGGGTTAGGGTATCGGAATACGCCCTTTGAACAACAATCCATGTCCTGGCATATTGAGATTTCAACCAAAGTAGCGTACCAAAGTACGACGACGTCGACAAGACGTCGCCCTGTCACGCCGTCGAAGGATATCCACCTAGACCTCGAGGGAAACCTTGGCAGAGCGAGAGTCGCAGTAGAATGCGTACCAAACTCGAGCTGCTTCGATCGACTGCTGCCTACAACTGCCGCACCGCAATATCGACCTTTGAGCGTACCAGACTTGTACAGGATCAAAAGGGCAACAACTTCCGGGCTTCGCGTTTGAACTGAAACCCCGAGGGCATCTCGATCGAATCCAGAGCATAGAGATGGAAACAGTGCCTCGGAAGTCATACATTCGCATGCCTTGTAGGCTATGGACAATGTCTACCTTTGCGCTCACTGTGAACGCACCCGTATCCTCACTCGCTACCTGTTCTACCTGAAACGTCTGGCTACGTTTAGTACCCCTTTCCTTCAAACCTAGTCAGCGCTAAGCTGAAGCCCTAAGAGAGCAAGTCTTCAGCGATTCTCGTTTGAATGGAGAACTGTTCATGAGACGAAAGAAAGCAGGTTATGGAGACAATGACTTTGAGCTGATAAAATATTGTAGAGCTTTACCTCGAACTTACCAGACCATCGTATAAACTCCGCTCGTCGAGTGATTTTGAAAAAGGAAAGGCAGGATCAGGAATGTGATCAAGTCCACCACAACAGTCTTCTTGGCATGTAGCCTACATCACAGCACTAGAGTACGAAGGCCTACTTTATGCTCCATCTATTGAGCGGAAGCACACAAGTGCGTGGAGTAAAGCGTTCAGCTGTGACTTCGGACATGGCAGAAAGGAAATGCACTTCCCACCAATAAAAGCACCGAGATATCTTGCCCGAATAACATGAGGTTCGGCGTTAAAGCAAGCACAAATACATCTTAGGCAACGCATAGCACATCTACTTTTGTCATGGCCTTTACAGGCAGAATAAATCAATTCAACGAAGAGCGATGAAGGACTGGACAATCAGTACAGCAGCAATCTTGCAGACTGTCAGCTGGAATCATTTGTGGCCGGCTGCCCCCATGCTCTGGAAGAACAGGAGCTCTATCTTTCTATCGCCCTCTTCGAACGTACCAATGCCCTACCCTTTGCCGGCCGTAATCTTCAAGCATCAGCAGCTAAACCTCCAATAGTGAGTTTTCCTCGCACTCTCGAGCTGTGTCAGCCACGCCACTTTTTTTTTGGGTACCAACCGCCTTTCAACATACCATTATTGGAGGTTAACATCTCGATCCTTGAGCCCGAGCGCTGGACTATAGTTTGCATATCGTCTCCATGTTCTGATTACCTCTTCGCTCGTATCAGTCGTTTTCGAGGCAAGGATCGTCGTGATCTCGAAGCTGACGGTAACAGAGACAGAAGTATATGGAGCCTAAGCACACATCGTATACAAAATAAAACAGCGACGGACTCTGGATATGAAGAGGTGGACAGCAGAGCTTGACAACAATCCACAGTATCGTGGGTCAGCGTGCATTTTCTACTCCATATAATGAAACCTTTTGTACCCACATTGTTATCCAGAATCGTCATCTCAGCATTCACTACCGGTGCATTGATGTCCATTGCATCAGAACGTCCAGCGATAAGGTATGCTTGTTAATATTATTCACACAGGTCACAGTATTCCACAGATACCAAAGCTCTGACAGAGAAGGCACAGAAGAAGTGTTGGAGTGATGAGAATTCGGGTATAATTATGCATAAGCAATGAACGCTCCAAGCACCAGCACCAGCACCAGCACCAGCTTACCCGATTCACAGAGCCCTAGAGCCAACCCCGAACCCTTCCACTCCTTCCCTGTCCATAACTAGAACCAGGTATTTACATTCCAACATACCACTCCACAGCTTGGCAGAGGAGGATACGCTTCGGACGAGACAGCCACGACCAATTTACAGAACTGTACAGATTCAGCGTCAGATATCCTCCCCAATCCACGCCTTGCATTCCAACAATCCGCTCCTCGGTTCACATCGAAATACACCTCCTCCGAACGAGAAAGTCATGTCAGTCCGTAGTCTTATACAAACCTGCTCGGATATTTGGTCCCTTTACCGATCAGACGCCATACAATCTCTGCTTGCGAATCTATCACCGCTATTACTCACATCGCGAAAAAGAACAAGCAGATGGTCAAACTTGGTCAAACACTCCAAATCATACGTCACTGGAAACACAACACAGCTTTGACGTCGGCAATTGCATCAAAACCATACTCGGTGCTTGATACAATATATAGGGGATACCAATGAACAATTATCGAACAATATCCAAGTAGCAGAAATAACATGACCTATCACACAGCGATAGGAACCCTCTCAATTTCCAGCGACGCCGGTTTGAGAAGGAGGAACATGCGAACCGTAAAAGAATATAGACATCATTAGCAATGAAACCTCATGGCCGCATCATGAAAGAACCAGAAACTTCTCCATTCTACCTATCTACTCCATTAAAACGTTTACCTAGTTAATTATCGAATCCTAAAAGCCCCACAAGGACAGTGACTGGCAACTCGACACCCCAACACTCTTCCAGTCCTCCATCTAATCCACAACCCCCATATCCGTCAAGCCACACATGCCCACCTACCCCTCTCGCCTTCCCCACGCTCCACCCCTTCTAAAACCCCCAACCGAACGACATCCCCCGGTCGAACTATGCTTCCATCCTTATCCCCATCCCCATCTCCATCTCCATCCTCACCCCCACCCCAATCCCTGCCACACCCCGGCCACCTTCCACAACCCCAACACCCAACAACACAGCCCAGGCCCGGCTCCGAGCGATTCTCGAAATCGAGATACTTGAAGCGAGTTGAACACTCAAACCGCAAGGCCGCCATACCAGAAAAGCGCTGGATCGGAGAATGAAACGGAAACAGAGCGAGGGTACGTGTTGCACGCACCCCATTGACAGTCAGTCAGCCTCATTCCATGTACCAGAGCTCTCTCATTCCATGTACTAGAGCCCTTTTCCGTCGGAGCACCGCACACCTGGCGATTACTGTAGACTAAACATTCCCCACCCCTGAGCGTTCTTTTTCATTCATCCATCGAATGAGATTAACATCCAAGACATGATTCATGCATCCCATCAATCAAACCATACAATCATCAAAACCCCAAAAAAAAACTCCCTCACTCCTATGTACATACATACATACAATAAACCAAAAGTACCTTATTTACCTACATACCTCCTAATAACCAAAAAACTTTGAAAAAAAAAAACTCCCGTTCCTCGCTTGTTTCTTCTCTTCTCTAGCTCTCTCTCTGTCTTTCTTTTCTTGTTTTCGCTTTTGGGAAAGGGGAGGGTTGAATTGCTGATTGTGTATGTATGTATGGATGGATGGATGTATGTATGTATGTATGTTTATGTAGATAGCTGCGGTTGGAGATAGACAGTAGGTAGGTGGGTGGGTAGGTAGGTGGGTAGGTGGTAAACCCGTCCCGTTGTTTTCCTTCCAAATTTTTCTTTTGTTCTCATTTTTTATATATATTAAGCACCTGAGTCGTAGATATACTAACTAAGTAACTAAGTAACTAACCAACTAAGTAACTAATTAACTAACCAACTAATCAACTAACCCCCCCCCCTCCCACCGTCAATCAATCAATCAATCAATCAACGAAAGAAAGAAAGAACAGAACCACTCCCCTTGTGATTGAAATTTTTTTTATATAGTAAAGCGCGGGGTTGGGGGTTCTTTGTTGAGAAAAAGGGGTTTTTTGATTTGTTGTTGTTTGGGTGGGATGGGATGTGGTGGGATGGGGATGTGATGGATGGTGATGGGATGGGATGGGATGGGATGGTGACGTGACGTGACGTGATGGTGATGGTAACTAGATACCTAGCCGTGCTTTATGCCTGCTCAAAAACCGATGCAAAAACAAACGCCGAGAAAGAACAAAAAAGGAAAAAGAGAGAGCCAAGAAAGGGAACAGAGAAAGTGTCGAGTGTTGTTTTTTTTTCTTCTTCTTGTGGTTTGCTACGGGCTGTGTGTTGGATCTTGGGGGGGGTGTTGGGGGGAGGGGAGGGGAGGGAGGAGAAGGGAGGGAGGGAAGGGAAGGGGAGGGAAGGGAAGGGAGGGGAAGGGAGGAAGGAGAGGAGAGGAGAGGAGAAGGGAAGGAAGGAGAAGGCAAGGGAGGAAGAGAGGAGAAGGGAAGGCAAGGGGAGGAAAGGAGGAGAAGGGAGGAAAAAGGCCATCCAGAAAAAAAAAAAACAAAAAAAACAAGAGGTTGGTATACAGTATGCAAACATCTCACAGTACAGTACAGTACGTTATAACGGAAACGAGAAAAAGGCTTTCTTCTACAGTACAATAGCTATCCATATATATCCACATCCAAAAAAAAAACAAAATCTTTTTTCATCATCAATCATACATACTGTAACCAAGTGCGTTTCGAGTGAGCTTAGTTTGGGCGAATAACAGATGTGGCAAGGAGGGGGAGGGGGAGGGGGGGGGGAGCGTGGTCCTTGACCATCAACGCCTTGCAGTATTTATGTACGCGTTTGGAAGGTATTGAAGACGCTGATATTCTAAGAAAGAAAGAAAGAAAGAATTCAAGCAAGCATCCGCCAATTGCTCGATTGCGGAGGAAAGAATAAAATACAGGAAACATTGGAATAGAAAGGGTGGGGGGAAAGGTAGATATGAAACGAGTGTACATTAGGCCAGCGCGCTGCTGCTGCTGCAAAAAAGCTCTTCTCTTTCTCGTGCAACGCTCTCATGAATACGGTAGTGTGCTGAGATAGACTGATACCAGCACGTTCCAAACTCCGGCATGAGCTCCAAAATCGACATCGATACTGTCGTCCTCCAGCACATATTACATCAACCCCCTCTCCCTTTCAACCATTCTACAATCTTCATAGCTCATCCTTGGTGGACGTAGCCTTCGTGCTGGCACCCGTCGCCACACTCTCCGCACTACTCGTCACACCCCCAACCGCTTCCCTCGCACTCCCCATGGCCTCCTGCACCCCCTCTTTCACATCCCCACCCCACTCCGCCATCCTCGCTCTCGCACTCTCAACCACAGCCGCGAGTCTGCTCGATGCGCTCTCCATGGCCTTTTGCTCGGGGCCGTAAACCGCTTCGCTGATGTGGGCTTGCGTGGCATCCATGACGGAGCTGGCGGCCGATATGTTGTCTTTGACAGCGGATGAGACAGAGGCGTAGGCGTTTCCGGCAGCACTGGCGATGGAGGCTGTTGCGGCCGTCGCGGTTGGGGTACCGTAGATGGCCATTGAAATTGCGTTTCGAGCATCCGTGGCGACATTGTTGAGAGAGCCTTGGACGCTTTCCATGAAGCCGGGTTCGCTCCCGTAGAGTGCTTGGCTGGCGACTGATTGCACGGAAGAGTAAGAACTTGCAGCCGCGGAAGTGGCTTTCTCATAAGTCCCCTTGGAAGTTCCATAGTATTGTATACTAGCCGCATCGACAGCAGCGTTTACACGCTCGCTGGCCGCGTCGATGATAGCTTCGAGAGTTGCCGGGGGTGTGAAGACGGAGGAGACGACAGAGGTGGCGGAGGCGTAGACATCGCTTGCATAGCTAGACGCAGAAGATGCGGCCTTGGTTGCGTAGATAGAAGCAGACGATGCGATGCTCGCATGGGCACCAGTGTAGTAAGCGGAGCTGAGACGATTCATGACGCTCTCAGTAAAATCCGGTTCTTTGCCATGGACGAGCTCTGAAAATAGAGCTTGTACAGCCTCGTATTGGGCTCCTGCGGCAGCGGTGGCTTGAGCAGTGTAGTCATTTGCTTGAGACATGACGGATTGGGAGAATGGGGTCGGGGCACCGTAGACCTGTTCGCTGGCTTTGGCCACAAGAGATTCCCAGTTTTCCGAGGCTTGGCTGGCGACAGATTCGGTCCAGGGGGTTTCAGACCCGATTACTGCGGTGCTGGCGGCTGAGGAAATGGAGTTTGCCCTTTCTGATACACCCGAGACAAGGCTCTCCATTTTGCCGGTTGAGGTGCCATAGACTTGGGCGCTTGCGGCAGCTGATAACGAGGATAGAGATGCTGATGCCTGGGATAGAGCAGAGCTGTACTGAGATGAGGCGGAATCTAGCATGGATTTGGCAGAAGAACTGCTAGGTTTCCCAACAGCAGAGCTGGCAGAATCAAGTACACCTCGAAGTTTGTCCGAGGCCTGGCCCACTGCGCTGCTATACTGCTCTTGTGCCGCATTGAGCAGACTCTGGTAGGCTGGGACAGGGGTACCGTAAACGGAACCAGAGGCAGCGCTGTATAAGCTTTGATAAACTGGAGTCGGGGTGCCATATACGGCGCTCGAAGCAGCAGTTATAAATTCAGAGTACCGTTCATGTGCCAGACCAATGGCTTCGTAATACCTGCGTTGCCCGTCCATAATGTACTGTTGATGCATTGGAGTTGGAGTTGCCCCAACAGCAGTCTTGACACTAGAGTATTGGGCTGAAGCGATGCTGAGACTATCCGCAAGACGTGAAGAAGCCATGGCGGATATGGAGTCCAGTACACCCTGACTTGGACCATAGTAGGCGTTACTGGCAGCATTTGTGGCAGATGCGTGGACTGAGCTCGCAACACTAACAAGGCTCGAGTACCGCTGACCTGCCGCTGACAAGACAGAATCAGGGCCTGTGGTAGAGCTGCTACCCACAGCACTCTTCGCTGAGCTATATTGAGATGACGCAGCCGCCATGGCCTGTGAGTACTTTTCGCTTGCCACAGATACAATGGACTGTTGGGGGCTCAGTGGCGTGCCGTACGCTGCGGTTGAGGCAGCACCCAATGCAGCCTGCAGACGCTTGCTAGCCGCCGCCAGTGATCCCGAATAAGCACTGTCAATAGACGAAAAGATTTCTTCATGAACAGGTTTGGGGGATCCCGATGCCTGTTGCGAAGCGATGGATTTGGCGTGTGAGTATTGTACTTGCGCCCGACTGGCGGCGTCAGAGTAAATAGATGAAGCTGCCGCGGCGGCGGAACCGGTGAGAGGCGCTGGTGTACCATACAATATCGAGGATGCACTGGTATCGTTAGCACTCTACGTTATACTGAGATTAAGAATTGCTTACGCGGAAACAGCAGACGCATATTTCTCCGAAGCCATGCTTGTAACACTTTCTCCAGTGCCTCGTTGAGTTCCATAAATGACACTGGAAGCTGCTGCAATAGCGCTTGAATACTGTTCGTTTGCGACAGAGGTTACTCTCTCTACCGTGCCTTGGGTACTTGTTGCCTTGAGAAGAGCTTCACTGACGGCTCTGGTAACATCTGCATATTTGTCACCGGCTTGGTTCACCATAGACTGAATCTTCTCAGAATAAGCCATGTTGTCGTCATCGCTGATAACATCGTCGAGTATCGGCTTGCGTTCGCCAACCTTTTGCGCCATTGCCCCGCTGAACACCTTCCTTGACGCGTTGCTGGCGACGGACGATGCGCTAGAACTGGCTGAACTTGCCATACTGGCAGCGCTCTCTGTAAGTGGTGTAGAAGATCCGGATATTGCGTCAGAGACTGCCGAAGCACCTGATGCCACGCTCTTGGACGCTTCTGAGGCAATGGACTCATGGACCGGTACTGGTGTTCCGATTATTGCCTCGCTTGCCTGATTTACCACTTCACTGGCCTTTTCACTGGCTGCATAAACCACACTCTCAGTTTTTGGTTGTGGAGTCCCCGCCACTGCTACGCTCATTTTATCGGAAGCGCTGCTGCCTGCTTGTGAAATCTTGGAGCTTGCTTGTTTGACCATACCCGGCTCAGACCCAATCGCCTGGGAGGAGGCGCTTGAAGCGGCTTCAGCAGCTCTTTGCGTGGCCTTGGAGACGATTGATTCCGCACTGCCTTGCGATGTGCCTATAACCTGCTCACTGGCTAGTTTCGCTTTATCCACCACCTTCTGAGCTGCGGCTGCCACTGCTGCGGACATGTATTTGGTGCTAAAGTCATCGCCATCATCTTTTGCTTGGAGCTTCCACTTGCCGACATCCTTTAGCCTCGCTAGCTCTTTAGCGGTCTGTTCCGCAATAGACATGCCTCTAGACTCTAGCTCTTCGCTCTTATCCTTTGACCTCCGGAGGCCTTCATGACCCTTTGCAACAGCTTCGACTTCCACGCGCCACTCATCAAATGTCTGCTTCATTTCATGGTATTTGGCCCAATCCTTGTACGTCACTCCATCAAGGTATGCCCATCTCATGCCAATCTCCTGAAGTCCAAGGTCACGGATAGAGTCAAGCACATCAAGCGTCGAGTCTGCTGCAGCAGAAACCAAAGATTGAATTTCCTCATCAAATTTCTGCTTCCATGCCCGTAAGGCTTGGGCCTTGTTCTTGACGGCTACTCCAGTATTCCTGGTCGCTCTAGAAAGTTCCTCCTCTGCCTTCTTGATATCGGACCCAGTCGTATCTTCGGGCAGTGATTGGACGATTTTATTGATGGACTTCCTTAATTTTGCAAGCTCTGACTTGGACGTCTCTTCAAGCTGGACAACTAGAGCCTCGCCGACTCCACCAACCTGACTCTCGATTTGGCGGCTGGTAATATCTTGTACACGCTCCTGCAAATCTTCGGTCCCTTTATCAGCAGCTTTTGCAAACTTATCTTGCCAGTTCCTAAGATCGCTTGTAACCTTTTCGCGAACCTGCTCAGCTTCTTGTTCGGGTGTCACTGAAGAAGACACACTAGGCGCTGCTGCTTCTGTTACAGAGCTGGAGTCACTCGTGTCACTCGTATGTGCAGAAGCGATAGAAGATGATACCGATGATACACTAGCTGAAATCGAGGACGATTTCGACGATCTATAGGATGTCAGTCAGTCCATGTTCAACGTGCAAGATCCGCAATAAATGGTCGACTCGAAGATCGATCGACGCATCAACGATCTAATTGCATCTCCTAGTCCTTCATATCATCTAGTTTTTAGACAGATAATATTCCTTTCATGCAACTTTCATGAGAATCTTTGAAACATTCAAGTAATTTTGGTCTCAAGTCTTCTTTTGGAGCGAGAAACCCGGATGCAAAGTACGAAATTTAGAGATTTGTGCAGAGCAGAAGAACCACAACTTACATATCGACTTCTTCCACAGCGGCTTTGAGCTTCTTACTGTCCCTATACCTGCCAAGCCTCTCGCCAATGCGGACAAGCTGAGGCTCTACATTTTGGCCGTACAAAACTCTGAGTTTGGGCCATAGCGTTCGATCGACAAATACAATTGTCGAAGCCCAAGCCGATTGCGCATACGGAATACAGTTTTCGATCGCAACCTTGCGGCCCATAGCATATGTCTTCTCAGCATAAGGACGGGACGTAGTGTAGGCTGGCAGCAGGTACATATCGTAAATGTCTAATAAATTTTCTCTGCTGGCGGTGTAGTACGGTGCAGTTGCGGCTGAGACTTTGCTGACTTGAGGCGCCAAAGATGTTTCATACTGGCTCTTGGCTTGAGCTTGAGCGGCGTCGAATTGTGGTTGTATGACCTTCACCCACTGATCCTGGCCATATCCGCGCGCCTTATCAACTTGCGGAGCCCCGTATCTCGCATAGTTTTGCTTGCCAAATGTGACCGAGGGAGTGAAGATCTGTTGATCAAGTTTATCGACGTATGGACGTGCTATGTTGACATAGGGGGCTGCATAAGTATCGTAGTACGGTTGCAGATATGGGGTGACATATGATCGGGTATTTAGGTAAGGTTTGCACACTCTTGGAGACTGATCCGTAAGCTCAACAGCTGATGAAGGGCATCGGAAAAGGGCAGTAATGACGGTATACCACAAGAGTAGCCTGTATTGGTGGCAGTGATGTTAGTACAAGAGTTCTCACGGGCATCTGTGCCATACCGAGAAGTTATGCTGAAGCTTCGTCTTGCAAAACTTGGCTTTGCTGTAGCTTTCCCACCTGTATACCTTCGTTGTGGAACTAAATGGCCGTTCGGGGTTCCACTTGCTTTCGGCGGCTCTTTCGACCACCCGTTCGCCTCCACTGCCATAGCAGAACTGTTAGAGGAAACGGGTAGCGAGTATAAATAAATTGCGTCAACAAATCTCTAACAGTATACCCGTAGTGTGATTGATCCAACAAGGATTTTACTTGTTCCTTCGGATGCCTAGGATATGGAGCTGTTCGCAGAAGCAACCAGGCTTCAAAGGATGGCGAAGAGATGGAGTTGGTCTCAAATCCCTTGGCTACGCCTAGTATATCCTGAGGAAAGGGATGTGATTTGAAGAAAGTTGATGAGATGACGGCTTGGGCTTGTAGATCTGATAACAAGATTTCCTTGGAAGCAAGCGAGGTGTCGCGGCTGCAAGAGCTAGCCCGGCTGTCGTGTGCTCACAAAGATAGCAAATTCCCAAGGGCCGAAGATGGTTCCCTTTATGCTATATACCGTCTAGATGCTCGAGAGGAAGCGTTACAGCTTTGAAGTAGTAAATTATCCTTCCTCCTGATTTAAAAGTACAATCAAGGAGATTCTGGCGTCATACTTGAAATTGGTGCGACGCGAAGATTTTATGTTTGACACGTGAATTTAAGGTTTCAATTGTCCTATCCTGATCAAATTGTCGGAAATATTGCATCAATTACACATCCTCACACACTCCGTACTGAGGGAGGAACATATCTGCCGGCTGATAACAGGGAAATCTGTTCATTTGGGGGAAGACATGAGAACCTTCCGCCGGCTTTCCGCTTCGTTCTACTCGTACACCCACTACAGTCGACACCCTCCTGTCAAGATGAACTTGATCTGATTCTGTTTTGCATCATGGACTCTACCAACGCTATGGCAAGTACCGAAACCCCACAGACTCAACCAGGGGCACCAGACGTTATGAATGATCCGGCATTCGATACGAATTCCAAAGGCAAGCAAAAGAGCGTGGATGAACCAGATACCTGTAGGATATG
>JAABUL010003020.1_pt1 | contig 26104 bp, 9 predicted proteins | sample 5559151 | NCBI WGS metagenome assembly JAABUL01 (sample SAMN10711876, study PRJNA513368) | rock metagenome | isolation source: Antarctica rocks | place: Antarctica: Victoria Land, Pudding Butte sud | reverse complement strand
GCCTCCCACATTACAATCGTCTCTAGCAAGTCAAATACCCAATGGCTAATTTGCATGTCTGGAACAATCATTCTAATCCTCGTACGCTATGCACCCTCCACCAAATACGCGCGACCCACAATCAAAAGCCCATACTTCACTCCTATACCTCCCCCTCACAAAAGACAACCCCAGCATCCCAAGCCTATTGCGTAGACAACCCAAACATCCACCCAGCCTCACCGCTCAGTGATAGCCACCCATACCATCACATGTATAGCACGCAACATCACCACAGAAATCTCCACTCCCAAAATCCACCGCCACGAAACCATCCCCCAATAAACACCACCACCACCACCACCCCTCTTCCCAACCATCCCCCTGCTACCCAAAACCATCTCCATTCCCATCCCCATCCCCATCCCCAATCACCCCCAACAGCCAAAGGCCGCATACGAGCACATTAGCACACCAGAAACACCCATCGCTCTCATCATCTAATCTCAATCTCACAACCAAACCTCCTTTCACGCCAGCCAATTACTAATTACTAACTGCCTCCACTGTCTCTATTGCCTCCACCCTCTCCACCCTCTCCACCCTCTCCAACCCATTCACGTCCTCCTTCCACATCCACACTAACAACCCACCCTCCTTATACACTTCCAACTCACCCCCCTAATAATCCTACGCGCATCCAATCCATTCCAATCTGACCAATCAATACCCCAGCCCAAATCAGCAATACCAAGATAAGATTAGGTGATGGAGATATGAAGAGAGGAAGAGAGACGGGGTGGAAGATGCATGTTTTTGTTATGTATCGCACAGAAGATAAATGTATGTACAACCATTGTAAAGCGGAAAAAGATATGTACAAGAAGTGAAGATCTGAAGCCCCGCAGGAATCAGAAACGACTGTATGTATCCTTCCACAAATCCCCATCTCATCCCACAATCCTCAATAGCGACAGTCCCACCCTCCCACACCACACCGCGTGCCAAAACCGCTAAGCCTCCTCAAAAAGCACAATAGTCGAGCAGAAATTATCCCTATTATCCTTCTGCGGCACCGCGCCCGCCCCATCAATCGCAACCATATTCGTGCTCCCGACCGTGCTGAGCGCCCACAGGTAAACCTGCTCGCTGCACTCGACACTGACCATGTTCTCCTGACAGCTCTGCGTCGCGATACAGTCTTGGTTCCAGTTGTCGAAGAAGGAGTACAGACCGGCGCCATAGACGAGGATGTCGGTGGAGCTGAAGATGCGCAGGCCCCATGCCTTTTTGCAGGCGGGTGTGGTGCAGGTGCTGAAATCGGGGTCGAAGTAGGTGGGGGAGGGTGTGAAGCCGCCGGCTAGGGCGTCGGGGTTGGATTGCATGTAGGGCGTTTCGGACTGGATGATGCCCATGTAGACGTCCTTTGCGTTGGCGAGTTCGTAGTTGTAGAGTTGGCTGTGTTCGGAGCTGGTGCCGTACATCCAGACCGGACCTTGGGATTCGATGAGCACGCCGCGGCCGTTGAAGATGTTGATTTGGTTGTGGTCGGCGAGGTCGAGCTCATGGTCTGCCACCCAAAACCAGTTGTTCTCGAGGTAGATGCTCGCTTGTTTGGTGACGTGAAGCATGAGGAATGCGCCTTCACAGGCTGTGTTGACTGGGGCCGTGACGGTGGGGTTCTTGGCGCAGTGGTCTGATTGGAGGTTCGTGCCTGCGGTGCCGCCGATACGCACATGAACGTCCCACATTCCTGAGGCGCCCTGAGACGTGGATGCGATGTTCCATTCGATGAGAATGGCGCCGGGTTGGGCACCTTTGACTTGGAAGATCAGGTCGCTCATCTCCACAGCGCCAGTCTGGCCGGGCTGACCGACTTGGAAGACTGGGGCTGGGGACGCTTGGTTGGAGAAAGCGGCGCCAGAAGCCATGATGATGGGCCAGATTTCGCCAGTGATCTTGATGTTGGCGGGGACTTTGACAGTGGAGGAGACGATGTAGGCGCCGTGGTCAAAGTAGATGATCTGGCCTGCTTGCGCACCGTCAAAGACCTTCTGGATAGCTGCTGTGTCATCTGTCACACCGTCGCCCTTGGCTCCTGCGGACTTGACGCTGACGAAAGACGAGGCGGGGACAGTTTCGTACTGTGGCTTGGAACGCTCAAAGATGCTGTTGCCGTTCATGAGAGAGGCGGGTTTGGTTGGTGCAGCAAGCGTGCCTTGGACTTGACTACTTGTGGCCGAAGGAGCTGCGGAAGCACAAGTGGTGCCACTCGCAGAGCCGTCGTTACCAGTTGTGTATGCATTGCCTTGAACCCATGATGCAACGACGGAGCCTCCAGGGAGAACGGCGGTACCAGTATTGTTGTCGAATACAGCGGCGGTACTGCCACTGAAGTCGCAGTTGTCGATAACAAGAGTACCACCGGTGACTGGGACGTTGGAAGTCTTGCTGTAGGAAGTGACAATGCCCTTGGGAGTGGCAACGAACTTGCTGTCTTGAACAATGACGGAGCCTACAGTCTGGTTGGTTGCGCCATTAGACATGTCGATACCAATACCGCAGTTGTTGATAGACAGAGATTTGAGCTCCCAGAGCCAATTCCAGTTCATGAAGACAGCGGTGTTGCAATTGTTGAAAGTCAGGTTCCGGGTTGTAAATTGTTGATTGCCCACGAACATCCCATAGTTGCCTCCATTGAAAGTGAGGTCACTCATCCAGCCGCCCGAGCCATTGTCCATAAAGATACCTTCCTGCTTGCTTGTGGCACCTTGAACCATGTTGAACTCTATGTTCTGAAGGCTGGTAGCTTGCGCAACCTGCCAATGGATACCAGCACCTGCGGTTGCAGGCATAGCAGTCAGATCGATAACGAAGTTTCTGATTTGGCGGAAGAAGTTGTTCTGGTTGGTGTACCAGTTTGCACCTGTGTTTTCATAGGGATCAGAATCGATGAGCGCAATGCCGGCGAAGCCAGCTGCACCCTTGATGGTCGGGAGAGTGATGGCGTCGCCAACGAGCTGGGTGTAGTATAGCTGAATGAGTGGCTTGGAGATGAGATACGTCCCGGGTGGGAAATAGACCAATGCTGGGGTAACGGTGGAGCTGTCGCACCCTAGTCCGCAGCGGTTGCCGGACGAAATGGCGTTGTTGAGGGCAGCGGTGTCATCAGTGGTACCGTCACCCTTGGCACCGAAATCCTTGACATTGCGGTATACCTGGTAGTTTGATGAGCTTCCAAAGGCGACGGTACCTTGACGTTGGATACTTGAGAGCCAGTAGCTCGAAGATGCATCTTGCTGGTGTAACGTGGCTGTTGAGTTCGTAGTCATGGGCACCGCTCCGACCAGCGAGGTAGGTGCCACAACGAGGAGGAGCAGTCGAAGTGTGACGAACATTGCGACCGCGCCTGACGCGAACATGGCGACGAGATACGACTGGCGTGATCTTGTGGTTTGATTGATGATGTGTACGTAGCTTGGGAAGGAATGCAAGGGCTTGAGATGGAAAAGTGGTCAGCGATCCAGCGCTGATATAGAAGCGAAGAAATTGTATGAACAAAAAGATTGTAGAGGACAAGAGTGGTTGAGGTCGTTGATGAAAGAAAGGCGACAAAGGAAGATGGTGCTGGAAAGAAAAAGTCTATTGTAGAAGGCACAACGAGTGAAGTGATGAAAGTGTTGTCAGGTGACCAGCGCTCGCTGACATGTGTGAAGGAAGATTTCCCGACAGTGAGTGGAAATTCTGAAGAGGGGCGAGCCAGCTATATGCACAATTGTTTCAAGGCAACTTACAGTCTGAGGCAATTCCCCCCTTGATTTTGACGCGTATGGATATGCTGGGTTCTGATTTGATACTGAATCCTCAGGATAATCTCCCTCCCTCTTGGGCGCTTCCAACGACTCATATATACCATATCCATCCCCGCCATCGCATTGACCAGCATCCCGGTTGATGAGGCGTTCAACATCATGTCCACACGGACACCCATCGGAGTCACATTCATCGTTCGAGGTCTGGTGGTTAGGAGATGGTCGGGCAAAGAATGGAGCCGTCATGAGATGAGGCTGTTGACAGGAATGGAGGTTGAGGCGACCCCTTGCGAATGAGAACCTTGCGCCGCACCAACCAACAGCAGCTGTCCGCGAGTAGAAGTCGTCGAGCCACTTGGGCCCTCGGACATCTTCTGCGTGAGTGTCTGTTAGACTGTGTGAGTGGTTGGATGGTCTACAGTCCCATGGTTTCGACTCGTGCTCCTTGAGACAGACCGGAGATAGCAAGCAGCCGGAAGCCGTCGAGCATTCGAATGGATGTATGCCCCTGCGTGCGAAACGTACCGAAGTACCTCTGAACACACGCGTGCTCAGTATAATGAATGGCTGGCTTTGGGCTGGTGATGGAGTGAAACATGATGGAATTGTATCAGAATCGGGCGACTACTGGCATGTGGTCGCTGTGAGTGGCTGAATTGTTAGGGTCGAAGCGCCCGCAGTGACCCCGAGCTAGAGCCTAGACAGGGTTCCGGCCCAGGCCCGGGCAAGCCCCAACCGTCACCTTATTCCAATTTCCTATTTCTGCCCAATTTCCCTGATCTCTTCGACCCTTCGCTTAGCGACAGCAGGCATCGTTCTCGTCGACAGGGTCAAAGATCTTTGTTTCATGGTTACAAGGGACAGCTTCCCTGTAGGATTCCATCGCCAATCTCCGAAAGATGGTATTACGTAAAGCGGTCAAAGCCAAGCCCTGGATGGAACCTCATCATTCATCAGAGCCCTGCAAATTGATCGCATGATTCATCGAGCGTGCCCATGTCCTCTCTACATCTCCGATTCTCCCAAGACCAAGAACGGGCAAAGGCCGGAGACTACTGCGTACTTATGACTCGCAGGTCCTGTCTAGCGCGCCACCGCGCATATTCCCCAGATTTCAGCGTCCCCCGCCTCCGCTTCCCCGCGATACTAAATCACCCGGGTCCCATGCCACGCTTTCACATATATCCACCTGCCTACGGTAGCTTGACCCTCGTGAACAATGTTCTTGTAGAGATGTCGAAGAGACTTGTCGGCGCCCCTAGAGATGGAGATCAGTGCGAATACTCTTGCTCGTTTGCTGGAATGTGTTTCGCTTGGTGGCACCAGGGTTCTGTGCTGGCCCATATGGGTACCCTAATGTTAGATGATCGGAATCTGAGTGGTCTAGACTTTTGATCAATGTCAACGGTACTGCTCCATCATTAACCTGCTGTCTCCCGAGGGACGTCTCAACGGAGATTCCTCCAAGGCCTTGTCCTTTTGTAATCTCACAATCACTTGACCAAGCCGGTGGACACCCTCGGCCAGCTTGTCCTCTGCCTCCCACGAAAAGCATAGCCTCACTTTTCTTGTCAAATCCACTGCGTTCTCATCACCGTAGACCCCAAAGACGGGCCCAGGCGCTATGATGAGGTTTTCGTCCTCGTTGGCGGACATTGCAACATCTTCTGCTTGTAGAGGTTGTGGAAGTGTGAGATAGACAAAGTATCCGCCAATGACATCTCGATCTGCCTGGGGTAGCGTTACTCCCAAAGGTATTAGGTACTTATGTATAGCAGAGATCATGCTTTGATGTCTCCGAGCATACGTAGGCTGTAGAATTTGGAAAATGTGACGCTGGAGATCACCCGACTCGAGGAGGTTTGACAGGAAGGTGGCAGTCAGCTGAGACGGAGCTCCACCGGACCTTGAAGATCCGCTGCTCTCTTAATCAGCAAAGTGCGAGGCTGAGACGGTGTGATACAGCTCACACTTGAGAGACACCCCATGCGAATTTCGCTGTTCCTTCTGCCCACCCTGTTCGACAGCCTGGTCCAGCTATTTTGCTGAAGCTCCCGTTGCTGACAGCATTCCCGAATCCGTCAGCCCCTTCTCTCTCTGTTCCTCCGGCAAGAGTTCGATCGATGTCGATAATGCGAGGCAGGCGCGCATGCTCAAGTGGGCGCTGGGAGTTCACCTTTTCCGCAGGCCATTGTAATAGGTCGTAGACGTCATCGGTGATGACACAGGCGTCGTATTCGCGTGCAACTTGAACAAGCTCTCGACGGCGCCGGATGCTCATGCTGGTTGACGATGGGTTCGAAAAAGTAGGGACAGCATAGATCAGATGCCGATAAATCTTGCTCCATGGCCGTGGGGGTTTGAGAGTCTATGATAGAGACTCAGCCAATGTCGTGCTTGTGCCTGGTGTACCATACCGGATTATCATTCCCCTGTGCCTTTTCCTTGCTTTTTTGTAGTTCCCTCCTCAAATATGTGAGATCGAGGCCCTCCTCATCTTCCGGTACAGAGCGTAGACGTCCGTGAAAGCCATTATCTTCGAATATTCGGCAGGCGAGAAAGTAGGTTGGGGAGACCATCCACACATTCCTTGTGTAGAGAGGGTCCGAAAAGACTTGGAGAATGCAGGCTAGATTCTGGCTGGCTCCCCCAGTAATACATATTCGCTCCGTCCTTATGGGATCGTGGGGCCGGTAGAACTGGGTGAGCCAATTGGCGACTTGCTCTCGCAATGGCTTATAGCCATCGTCGGGGCCATAGAGAAGGCCGGGCGTGAAGACTGTAGGATCCGACAGGGACGCGGAGGAAGCATTCTTGATCTGCGCAGCCGGAAGCAAGGCAGGATTCGGCCAACCCTTTAGTAAATCAATAAGCCCTTTATCCTTACCATTCATATCGAGCTGCTATTCTGTTGTGTAGGGCAATCTGAAACGAGGGGAAGCGGGTGATGTTTTCTCCGAGCGCCTTGCCTCAGTACCTCAGACGTGCTATTGGCCAGCAAGCTGGTCGCTAAGCCCCTTCGGGTTAGCGAGGCTAACTACGCAGCGTAGAGGTAGCACGTCTAAGCGTAAAACCCTATGATTTTATTAAATATCAGCTTTTTTAGTGATACGCCCGTAATTTTTTAGCTTATTAATAAAATTTATTAATATTTAACTTTATAACGTAATAACTTAATAATCTACTATTAATTTACTACCTACGTTAATAGCCTAATTATACTCTTACTTCTTCTAATTCTAATAAGCCTACTTTTAGCTTAATCTAATATAATTTATCTATAACGCTATTACCGTTTATTAACTTCTAAAAATCTAAAAATCCTAGCAGCTAGCTAGCGATAATAGTAATATCCTTACTCTAGTTTTTCCCTCTTAATATATTAGATAGGTTATATAAGTTACTAGAGTAATATTATTTTATAAGTAGTATACTTAATATAGGTAGACTTAGTATTATATTAATTTAATAGAAGTAGTTATAAAGTAAATATATTATAGAATAACTCTAGTTATGTAACTAAGTCTTAGTATAGATACTTAACACGTATATATATTACTTGAAACTACGTAGATAGATATTATTATTAATATTATTATCTACTATATAATATATCTATATTATTATTCTAATAAATAGTAGTAATACTTATATATAGTATTATAACTTCTTAGTTACTTCTACTTACTATTATATTAACGCCTTCACGTACGAGACTATTAGTAAAAAAATAGTTTATTTCTACTCCTCTACTAGCGCTTATCCTTCCTAGGCTATAAAATACCTTGATATCTAATTCACCTCTTTACTAGTACTTATACTTCCTAAGTCTTTATCTAACTAGCTAATTATATTAATCCTTTTACTAGGCCTATTAATAGTATATCTTATTAGATCTATTCTAAAGGCGATTCTCTTATAAAAGATAAGAAGTCTTTAGAAAGCTTAATAGATAGTAGAGATAAAAGCCTATAAAAGCCTATAATTCTACCTAATTTCTCTTCTAAGTAAGCTTAAACTCTTTATATCTTTCTTAATATTACTAATATACTTAATTAGCGAAATATAATAGCGGAAATTAATACTAAATTTAATACCTTATTTAGTATACTTAGTCTAAATTTGAATTTTCTAACTAATAAGGCTAAGATAGAATAAGAGGTAGAATAGTAGTAGGAGTAATACTATAATAATATTACCCCTATTAACGTTAAGAAATTAAGGATAGAAGATATTAGTTTATTTAACCTTAAGTATATTAATAATAAGACGTCTTCTAATAAGATATCTTCTAGTAATTCTTAGACTATTAATACTAGAAGATATATTATATACTATAATATTTATACGTTTATTAATAGGCTTAAGTATTTAGCTTACTCCTATAGTAATATTATTACTATTATTCCTAAATACCTCTATAGTAGAGTATTAATATAATAAACTTATAAACTTATAGACTTTAAGAAATTAGGCCTACTTATATTCAATTTAGAGTTATAATATACTATCCTTATTAATTATTTTAAGATACGTATTATAATAGCCTTAGTATATCTTATTTATTAATCTTATAGCCTTTGTAATATTAAAAATTAGACGCCTAGAGTATTATTATAAAATGACTTAGTCACGTGATAAGTCTTAGTATAAATACTTAATTACTTATAACTACGTAGATAGATATTATTATTACTTTTATTATCTACTATATAATATATCTACGTCTTTATTCTAATAAATAGTAGTAATACCTATATATAGTACTACTTCTTAGTCGCTTCCACTTACTATTATATTAACGCCTCTATATATAAGACTATTATTATAAGAATAGGTAAAATCCGCCCCTTTACTAGTACTTAGACCTCCTACTAAGTTATAAAATACCTTAGTATTAGTATCTATTACCTTTCTAGCTAACTTTATAATCCTTTATTTAACGAGTATAATCCCTTTATTAGGCTATTATTATATAGATAGCTATTTATTAAGCTATCTAGCTCGCTATTAGAGCGCTAGTCCTTCGTACTAATAATAAATATACTTAGCTAGCTATTATAACTACTAGCTATTAATTAATCCTTATTAGGCTAGTTAACTAGTAATTAGAAGTAAATCCCCTAGTTACTAGCCTCCCTATTAGAACTTAGTCCTATAATCTATATACGAAAGTACGACTATAGCCTATAATATAATAATCCTATGTATAGTACTAAGGACTACTCTTATAAAGAATACTAGTACTATTAGCTAGTACTTCTTCTATATATCTTTATACTATAGCTGTTAGCTAGTCCTAGTACTAGATACTTATATTAGGCCCTATGGTAATAACGATATTAATATCAAGCTATCAAATATCCTCCTTATTAGCGAGTAGCTATCCTATACGACCGTGAAATACCTATATCTAGTATACTTACTATGTAGTAGCATCGCTCCTATAGTATATCAAGTGCATTTCATTACATATTAATTAAATCTTCAGACGAATTGACGCTAAACCGCAATCGGTATAGCGCTATGAATCTATATATTTCCAAAGTTATTAGTAATTAACTAGAAATCGCCTATCTAATATCTAGTTATAATTATTCCGGATCCGTTAAGACCTTTATAGAACAGTCTAAATTTCGCCTTACAATCGCTATATACACGTAATAGTAGTGCTGAGGAGGATTATAAGTATATAGGTAATAACCTCTAATTAGTTAGGACGGGTATACTATCGCTATAATATTACTATCGTATATAGATAGCGAGGACACTATTATTTTTCAAGTTAGATAGGTATATTATCACGGAACGACTCAGTCACGTGACGAGTCTTAGCATGGATACTTGATACGTATATATATTACCTGTAACTACGTAGATAGATATTATTATCAATTTTATTATCTACTATATAACGTATCCACGTCTTTATTCTAATAAGTATAGATCTAGTAAATACTCTACTATATTAAAGTAGTAGAAATAACGTCTATATACTATTAACTATATATTATCTAGAACTAGTTAGATATTAACTTATAATATAATATATTTAAACTAATACCTTATATTATACTAGCCTAGTTCCTTACGTATATTAATAGTAAAATATCTATTTAGTAATAAATAGCTAATAGATAATAATCTTTTTAGTAACGTTAATATTAGTTACCTTAATTATAATAATATTATCCTCCTTATAATTATCCTTTATAATAGTAATAGATAAGAGGTAGAAATACTAAGATAATTTAAGGTAAATTTCTACTAAAAATCTCTATAAGCGATAGTAAGTAATATATATTCCTAGCGGAGGTAATACCTAATAGTAATAGTATTTATAAAGATAATAGTAGCTATAATTACTTTATTAGTCTTATAAAGGCTAAGGAATAGATATAAGTAAAGGCCTAACTATATTAGTCCTTATATATATATATATATATTAGATTTCTTATTACATTTAATTCTTTAGATAGATAACTTTATACTACGCTATAATAGGCCTAGCGTTATAGATCTATATATTTCTAAAGATATTACTAATTAACTAGAAATTACCTATTAGATAGCTAGTTATAATTACGCTACAGAATAGGTCTAGGTACCCGCTCCGGGTACCCACCCTAGAGCTGGGCGGGGCGGGTTTTAGGGCGGGTTATAAAGGTCTCTACCCGCCTTAATTTTTAATATACTCGCCCCGCCCCGCCCTATTAAAAAAACGGGTACCCGTTATTTATTAATAGGGGTAAGTCTACTTATTAATAAGAGTAAATCTACCCCTAATACTCCTAAATTATCCTTAGGAAGTCCCCTAGAAATTATCTTAATCTTTATCTTAAATTATTTTTAATAGGAGATAAAAGAGATATTAAGCTTTTTATTATTAAATAATTAATAATATTTAATAATAATATTTAAAAATAGAAATCTTAATATTTATATATTACTTTTATATATCTTATAAAATCTATATATAAGTTATTATAATATTTAAGAAAATACTTTTTAAAAGTTTATAAATAATTATTATAATCTTTATTTTAATTATTTTCTAGGAAGAATTTAAGAAGGATTATAATTTATTATATATTTAAGAATAAATTTTCTTAAGATATTTTTATATTAATTAAATTAGCTTATTAGAAGTTTATTATAAATTATATTAATACTATTTTAATTAATATTATATAGGTATTTAGCGCGGCGCTAATATAATTAAGGCTTAAGTTTTAACTCTTAATCCTCCTTTTAATTATAATTCTTAAATATAGTTATTATTACTACGCTATATTATTAAGTATTATTATAAGTAGTTTATATAATAATATTATTAAATTATAAGTTTATATCCTTAAGATTAAGATAATAATATAGATAAAATAAAAGATTAATAATCTAATAATAAGGAGTAAAATTATAGCGCCTAAATATAATAAACGCGGATATAAGGTTAAAGTCTTATAAGTATTATATAAAGCTATTAAAGTATTTAATTAAGATTTAAATATTATTAAATCTTAAAATTATTAAATTAAATATTTAATTAAGGAGTTCTTTATTAAAAAGGTTAAAGAGGTTAATTATAAAGCTATTAATTATAAAAAATAAATTATAATAAAAAGTTATAATAATTAAGATACCTTTATTATAAAAAAGAAATTAAATCTCAAATAAGTTATGATAAAAGTTATTATTAATTATTAATTTATCCTAATATTTATCCTAAATATTAAGATTTTAATTATTAATATATTAATATTATTAATAAGTTATATATATTAATAGTTATAAATAGGGTTAATATAAGTATAAATAAATATACTATTATATATAATAATAGGAGTTAACTTTAATAGGATTATAAAGTAAGAGATCTAAATAATCCTAATAATATTAATATTATCATAGACGCTATATTTAAGGTATAACTTAAATAAGATAAAGAGGAGAATAAGAAGGTAATAAAAGAGTCTAAATATAGGAAATTATTTAAAGATAGGCTTTTATAAATACAAATTATTAATATAATTAATATAATTAATTATTAATTATTTAATTATCTTTATAATATATAGAAGTTTATACTTAAATCTTTATATTTAAAATTTAAATATTATAATAGGTATAAAATTTATATTTATATATATAAAAAGTTTTCCTATTATTAAAAGTTAAAGAAGAGGATAAGAGGATTTATCTTAATTTTTATTTTACCCTTATTTTAATAGTTATTAATACCTATTATAGGGTATTAATTTATTATTATATAATATCTTTACTCTATTAAAGTTAACCTTATAATAAAACCTAATATTATAACTTAATATAAAGATATTTAAATATAAATTTAAGGGATAAAAGAGCTAAAACTATTATAATATAAATAAATATAAAGTTTAAGCTTAAAACTTTAATATATAATTAATATTATCCTTTAATATTAATATATAACTTAAGGGTTATAATTATAAGTAATATAACTTTTAATTTAATCTTAATAATATAGGCGCTTATAAGGTATCTAATATATTTATAAGCCCTAAGAAATATCCTTTTATATAATAATTAAAGGATATTATTAAGAATAGGATTATTCATAAGTTATATACGGAGTATTAATTAATTATATATAATCTAGAGTAAATAGTATTATTAAAGGGGTAAAGAGATCTTATAAATTTTAATTAATTCTTAAACTTCTTAATAGGTAAGAGATTAATTTATATAAATTAATTTAATTATTAATTTAATTAAAATTTATTAGCTACTTTTTATAATTATTTTAATTATTATCCTTATTACTCTTATTATAAAAGGAGATTTACTTAACTTATATATATATAAGGTTTAATATAATTATATCCTTTTATTTTTATTTATTAACCTTTTTATTTACTTTTTTAATTAATTTATTTATAATACCTTCTTTACTTCTTAGGATTAGATAGTAGTTTACTATCTCTATTTAACTCTAGCTTAGATCCTAAAGTTAATATATTATATAATTTTCAATTAATAATTAGTAATTAATTAATAATAGAGTCTCGCCTTAAATATATATACTTTATTAATTAGCTTACTTTTAATAAGAACATATCCTATATAATAATAAGTCATATAATATAGTAGGTAATATTAGAATATTACTTATAATTATAAATTATAATCCCTTATACTTTTTTATCTATTTTCCTATATAATTATAGGATTTTCTAGAAGGTCCCTTTTATAATTATATACCTCTAGGATATTTATAATTTATTTATAATTAGATTCCCCTTAATTATTATTATTATCTTCTTTAACTTTATTAAGCTTCCTACCTTTATCTTAATTATTAATTAAGTCTTTATCTTTATTCTTATTAATAATATTTACTTATTACTTAGCCTCTTCTTAGTACTTCTTATATAATATTATTTTATATATCTTAAGATCCTACTATATTATTAAACTATTATTCTCTATTACTTAGAATTAATTAACTATTATAATAGCTAAGAAGGTTTTTAATATAAAAGATTTCATTAAGTTATATAACCTTCTAGCTATATTAAAAATATACTTATAATTAATATTAATAAATAGTATTATTAGGATATTACGGGCTATATAAGATAGATAATTATATATTAGAGAAAAATCTGTCTATTAATTAAAAAAGGTCTTTATATTATTATTATAATCTATTATATACTAAAAATAGGGATAAAGATTAAGATAAAAGGTATTATACTTATATTATAATAATTTTAAATCTCCTTATCTATTCTTTATATATTATTAAATAACTTCTTCTTAATTTTAATAAATTACTTAAGGGTATCTTTATTTAAATCTTATTATTTATAAATCTTCTAATATTAAATAATTAATTAATAGTTATAATATTAAATCTTAAGTTTATTTTAATAATAATTTTCTTATATTTTATCTTTATTTTTATTTTAGTCCTTAAAAATTATTCCCTTTATATTAAGATTAAGAAGAGCTATTATATTATATAAGCCTCCTAATAATAATTTTATTCTTATATAATAATTAACTAGTTTCTTATTTACCTTTTTTAAATCTTTTAATATATCTCTTTTCTAAGGAATTCTCTTCCTTTATAACTTTCTTACCTCCTTTTCTAAATAATTAAATAAGGTATTATATACTTAGAATATCCTATATATTATTAGCTTCTCTAAGCTTCCTATTATTTAAGTATATTAATAGAAAGGTTTATAAAGTTTAATTAAATCATTAATTTAACTTTATTTTAAGTTATTAAGCTAAAGTATAACTCTATTTTATAAGAAAAATTTACTTATAATTACCCTTAATTTTTAAGCTTAAATAAATATATAATATATTAAATCTTACCTACTTATTATATCTTAAAAAAGTTTGGGTATTATAAACTTATTAGGCTAGCTCTTATTATAAGTTCTTCAACTTTATTATAAATTAATATCTTTTTACCTTTATTAATTATAAGATTATTAAAACCTTTAAAACTTTTTATACTATATATTATTATTATTTAAAACGGTAGTAGCCTTATAAATCTATTATTATAAATTATTATTATAAAAGTCCTATATAATATAAAGATTAAGATAAAATATAGGAAAGTATTATATACCTTTATTAAGGTAAATAATATATTAGGATCTTTTTAACTTATAATATTTAATTTTACTTAATCCTTCTTCTTATCTTAACCTCTTTAGAAATCTTAATTAATAAATAATACCTTAATTATACTTAATAGCTCCTTAAGTATAAATTAAATAATATATAATAAATAAGGGATTTAATAATTCCCTATATTTAAAAGGGCCTTTAAATTTATATAAGCTTTATATAATTCCTTCTTAAGTTTAACCTTAAATTATTTAAACTTAATAATATCTTTTATTATTATTAAGAGGTTTTTATATATTATAATATTATTAGAAGTATTATTAATTATAATTATATTAATTTACTTATTTAAGTTAAAGTAATTACTAACCCTTATTATATATAATATTAAATTAAGATTATTATACTTCCCCTTTATATATTTAAATATAATAAGTACCTTATAATACCGCTAATTTTAATTAATAAAGTATATATTTATAATTATATAACTCTATTAATTTCTAATAGATTAAAGGTTAAATATTAAAGTAATTTATATCCTATTAATAAGTAGATCTTTAAGTAGATAAGCTTTAAGGTCTATAAACTTTTATATAATTTAATTCTTAATTATTATTAATAATAGAAGATTAATCTAAGTATTAAGATATTTAAAAGCTTTTATATTTCTATGTTATTTATACTTTATATAGAAAGACTAAGAGATACTATTATTTATATAAGTTAATTATTAAAGTTAATAATTATTACTTATTAATTATTAAATAATTATTTATTAGGTTTTTTTTTAAAATTTTTAATAATAAATTAATAAATTATTATAATTATTATCTTAATCCTTTCTTAAATAATATAAATAAACCTATTAATAAAAATTAAGTTCAAATTAAATTAATTTTATTCCTCTTATTTAAGATATTTTCTTATATACTTTAAAAGTTAGATAGATCTTTATATTACTTCCTATATTTATCTTTATTAATATATAGTTATACTTAATATAAATAATCTTAAGCTCCCTATTATAAATTATAATATTAATATAATATTACTTCTATTCTTTACTTTACTTCTTAAATATTTAAGAAAGGTTAATATTAATATCCTTCTTCTTTTTTAATAGACTTTTTATATAAGTATACTATTATTATTTATAATATTAATTAAGGGACTTCTTAGCTATTTCTATAATATATAAGTAATAAAGAATATCCCGCCCCTTCTTAATAAAGGCTTAATTAAAGGAATTAACCTCTTATAAAAAAGGTATTGAGGAAATTTAACTATAATTATTAATCTTACTTATATTATTATTATTTATTTAGGATATTATAAAGTAATAAAGAATTTAAGGATAATTAAGGAAATAATATAATTTATTATAAAGGGGAAATTATAAGAAGATAAAAAATAAGTAAGGAATTATATAAGTTTAATAATTATTAAGATTTATATTATTAAATTTAATAAATATATTATTTTATTAATTATATTTTCCCCTTCCTTTTAATTCTATATTTTTATTATCTTGAACTTTTAATTATAATACCTCTAATAATTAAATTAAAGCCTATTAATAATTTTATTATTATTAGCTTAAATCTTTTAAATAATATAAATATTAGTTAAGGTTATTTAAATAATAAAGAATCTTAGAGTTAAGGTTACTTAAATAATAAGGAGTTTAATAGTTAAAGTTATTTAAATATTAACTAGCTATTATAAGAGCCTTAAATTAATTATAAAAGTATTTAAATACTTATTATTACTTTATTTAAATCATAAATAAATAAGATTACTAATAAGATTACTACTAATATAGATCTAATTTATAATAGTAATTAGAATAATAGTAATAATAAAGAGTCTTAGCCTTTATAATATTAACTTATTTATTATAAAAGTAGCTAAAAGAGTCTAATTAAGCTATTTATATTAAGGAAAAAGACTATTATAATAAAAGGTAGATAATAAAAGACCTTTATTAAGTTAATTAAATTAAGGGTAAAGTCTATTATAATAAAAGTTATATAAAGGAAGAATAATTATTTATTTATATTTATTTATTTAAATTTAAGTATATATTAATAATTTAAATTATTATAATTTAGGAAATTAAGTAATATTAAAAAACTATTAAGCTTTTAATAACTTAAATACCTTTTACTTATTTAATTTATAAAATTATATATATTAGATTTAAAAAGATTAAGTATTATTTATAATTATATACTTTAATAATATTATAAGAGGTAATAGAAGTAATAATAATCTAGGAATTTTAATATAAATCTTAATACCTCTTAAAGTTAAGTTTAATAATAATATAATAATAAACCTTTATATAATTTATATAAAATAAGTAATAGTTAATTAGAAGGATATATAACTTATATAAAATATAAGAAAGATATATCTAAATAATATATAATATTTATCAATTTATATAATAATTTAGCTTTAATTAACCTAAATATATCCTAAGGCTTATATAGGATTTAAAAGATATATAGTTTTATATCTACTTATTATAATAGATTAACTTTTATTTATCCTTATCTTTATCTTATAAAATCTTATTATTAAGTATATACCTAGGAGTAAAAATAATTCTTCTTTATTCTTAATTTATAATATACCTTATTAATTATATATAAATTTAGAGCCTATTAATAGAACGTAGTAATATAAAAAAAATATATAATTAATATAATACTTTAATAAAGATTAGGAAGGTTTTTATATTTAATATTAATAGATATATTAATAGTTAATCCTACTTGAAATTTATATTTTATTATATATAAGATTAAATATTATTTACCTTTATTATTACTTATTTATTATTATTAAACGCGTACTTTTTATTATAAATATTAATTTAAATCCTTAAGATTACTTATATTTCTTATTATATCTATTATAATAGCCTTAATTAAATAAGGAGCTTAATGATTTTAATAATAATTATAAAGAGGATAATATATAAGATATCTCTTTTAATAAAAATAATACTTATAATAATAAGTATATTAATTTATAAAATTATTCCTTATTAATTTAATAAGCTTTTTATTAAAAATATATAATAATATTTATAGTTATTTAAATAATCTTAATTTATTACTTAAGTAATCCCTATTATTAAGACATTAAGACCTATTTAGGTTAAGGGTATAAGATCCTCTTATAAGGTCTTTAAGATAATTTATACTTAAGGAATTTTAAGAGTATATTATTATTACTTACCTCTTACCTCCCTTAAGCTTAAATAATTATTATAGAGAATTTAAGTTAATTTATAATATTAAACCTTACTCTTATTATAAAATAATTATACTCCTCTTAATTACCTTAAATACTTATATAATATTTATTAAATTACCTCTTACTTTATATACTTCTTTATTAGGAGGAATAAGAATAAGTAATTCTACTTTTAATAATTTTAAGTTATATATTTAATTTATTAATAAAATAATATAAATTTAAAGTCTCTTTCTTTAATATTAAAGAATTTAGGGAAAAAGAAATTAAATATCTTAATAAATATAAAATTAAGTATCCTTTAAAAGAAGATAAATAGGATAAGGAAGTAAAGCTTTATATAACTTATGATTATAAATTAAAATAATAAATAAAGATATTAATAATATTAAATAATATAAATAAAGATATTAATAATATTATAAGTATAACTTATCTATAAGATAAAAAGTAGGATAAAGGTAAGAAGAGAGTTATATTAATAATTAAAGAGGAAAGTCTAAATAAAAAGAAAAGGGATAATAAAAAGTCTTTTAAATTAAATTTTAAATCCTTAAAGGATAATATGAATATACCTTAATTATTAAAAGTATTAATTAAAAAGGTTAATAAGAAGGTAATATAAAAGGAGATAATATAATATAAAATATAAAAGAAGGATTATAAAAATAAAGCGCCCCCTTAACCTTTTATAATATTAAAGAATAAAAAGCTAGTAATAAAATATAAATTAAAAGAATATAAGTTTATTATAAAGTAGGTAATTAAAGGATAAATATTAAGAATTACTCTTAATAAATATAATATAATTATAGGAGTTAAGTCTTAAAGATTTAAGGCTATAATAGTAATAAAGGTTAAATATAAATATAAAAAAGGAAGTAAATTTATTTTATTTAATATATATTTATCTTAATTTTTATATTAATTAATTTATAATTATAATATTAAAAGAGATTTAATAATATTAAAAATTATTAAAATTATTAATCTTAAAAGCTCTATTTTAAAGATTATTAAAAGAAGTTATATATAAATTTAAAAGTAATTTATAATTTTAATCCTTTATTATTATTATTATATAAGAGGCTATTAAAGTCTACCTAATAAGATATTTTAAAAGTAAGTTATATATAAATTTAATTAAATAAGAAGATTAATTATTATATTAATAATAAACTTAATTATAATTTATATTAAATATATTATAATTATATAAAAAGATATATAATCAATTAAGAATTTAATTATTTTTTATATCTTAATTTAATTTTATTATAATATATAAATTAAATTTATAATCTTTAATAAAATTTATATCCCGCGTTTTATAATATTAAATTTTATAAGAGGAAGAGATTTTATTCTACTTAAATACCTCTTAAAGCGGGGTTAAGATAAAGATTAAAATAATTTTATAAGGATTTCCTAAGGATTTATATAAGTATCTAAGATAAAGTCTCTCTTATTAATAAATAAATAAATACCTACTATTATATTTAATAATTTTATAAGGATTTTTAAAAATAGTAACTTTAATTATATTTTATTATATTAATTAATTTAATAGTAGAAAGTTATATATCTCTTTCTTCCCCTATTAAAAGAAGATTAAGATAAAATCTAGGTTTTAAGTAAGACCTTACCTATTAATAAGTAGGCGGGTACCCGCTATTATTTAAGGTAAGTACCCGCCCCGCCCCTCTCTTAATAGGGCGGGTACCCGCCTCGCTACCAAGGCGGGTTCTAAGGGTACCTACCCGCCCCGCCCCGTCCTATTCCGTAGCGTAGTTATAATTATTCTAGATCTACTAAGACCTTTATAAAATATTCTAAATTTCATCTAATAACTACTATATAAGTACTAAGGAGGATTATAAGTATATAGGTAATAACCTCTAATTAGTTAGGATAGATATACTATTACTATTATATTACTATTATATATAGATAGCGAGGATACTATTATTTTTCAATTTTAATAGGTATATTATCATAGAACGACTCCGGTTATATAACTAAGTCTTAGTATAGATACTTAGTACGTATATATATTATCTATAACTACGTAGATAGATATTATTATTAATATTATATCTACTATATAATAGGAGCCTATATATACGCTATTAGCTTATATTATATATTATTAGGATTCTTAATATATATATCTTACTTTATATGTATCCTATAATAAATAATACTAATATTATTAATAATAAGGTATTTATAAGTAAAGTAATAAAAGTTTACACTTAGACGTATTACTACCCGGCTACGTAGTCAGCAGGCGCTAACCTGATAGGGGCTTAGCATACACGTCTGAGGTACTAAGGCAACGAGCGCCGGGTGGCAGCTGTGATTTGACCTGATACTGACACGGAGGAAACTACTCGTACGCTCCGGTGATTCTCGAGGATATGATTGTCCGCATCGGAAGTAACTAATATTCTCCCTCGAAGTGTTTGCAACTTGAATATGTCCTTCGCAGATTTGATAACTTGTATGCCGGAAGGGAAAGGAAACACCCTCGCAATCAGAAATGTTGCTTCGTGTTTGCAATCATGTTAGGCTAGAGCATTAGCGTACTAGCCTAATTAAGTAGGTATTGTAACGAAGAAGAGGGTGACTATCCATGTAATAACTGTGCCTAAAAACACTTTCATTATCATTATCATTATTATTACCATTATCATCATCATCATCATCATCATCAAGGTCGCCGTGCTAGCCATAATCCCGCCTCTCACTCTCGTCAGAGCTATTTAGAGCGCTGAGTCGATCATCACCTAGTATATGAGGAACTAGAAAGGGTCTCCCCCGAATCAGCGGCCAGGTCCTTCCCTCTATTATCTTGCGAATCCGAATCTATATCTTTCGGTAGCGTTCGATTCGGGAGCAGGTTATCAAGCAATGTTTGCTCTCTGCTTTTCGCTGCCTCTACAGCTTTGTTGCCCTTCGTGCCTGCAGGACCAAATACAATGCTCTTCCCTTCTGCATTGGTTTCCACTCCGTCGGCAGGCTTCATAGCACTCTCAGCTTCTGCGCCATGTCCCGGCTTGCTCTCCGCTTCGGAACTGTCCTTGTCGTCCCATCTGGAATACAAATCCTTCGGCAGCATCTTTTTGCCAGCACCTTTCCGAATAACCAATTTATCTTCCTTCATATCATATTCAACGATAGCATTTCCACCACATTCCTTCACAATGGTGATAATTTTGTTAATCAGTGAAGCCAATTTCCTCAGGTCTTTTTGATTGCGTTCTTCCCATCTCTTGATCGAAGCCGCTACATCTTCAACCTCTGGTGTCTGAAACGTACCGTTGCGGTGGTAAGCTCGCACGAGCTTGAAAGTTTGAGATACCCAGAGCTGCGGTGCGATCTCTTCAATCTCAAGAGGCTTATGGAAGACACGGGTTTTGATTTCAAGGGTTGATTCGAGCGGTATAACCTTGCCTTCTGATTTAATCGTCAATTTGGACCCAGTAGTAGTGATATCAGGAGGTCTGTTGGTTGGAGATAGAGACAAAGACCCCAGTATACTGGACAGACTGTCGCTTTCCGGCTCTTTGCTATGGGAAGAAGGTATTCTTGTACCAGCGTCTAAGTATCCGTCCGCTTCATAGCGAACGATGAAGTTCAGATCACCGAAGCGGTATGAGATGATTCTGTGATGTCCAGTGCTACCGCTGATCTGACTAGTAGTGTATGCCTTCTCGAATTCGTGACCAAAGCCTCTAAATTCATGTAGTCCGATAAACTCGTGGGTCGCAGTTTCTGCTCGAGAGAATATTGCAGTGTTTTCCGCCACCTCGATGTTGATGGTGAATGTTTGGAGTCCATTTCTAGTCGAGCTTGGGTTGACAAATGATAGGAGTTTGCGAATATTATTTCGGTCGGTTACGATATCAATCGAGCGGACGTCGAATGAAGGATCTGTGATGTACAACGCGCGAAATAGGGGTTCCAGCGGACTGTCAGGATGGCGAGCTGCATTTTGGGCGATGTAGATGAGGCCGGAATCCTTCTTCACCTGATGAGGAGCACTTGGAGCGGACCAGATAGGTGGACTGCCGGGGACGGCAATGGTGGGTGTGGGTGCCTCGATCCAGTTGTAGGAGGACAGGTGCTTAACGTCAGTGATTGACGCCAAAGGAGGCGTACTGAGGTCTAGAAGATCTAAGCGAGAGATCTCAGCTAAGGTAGTGGATGACATCGTTGAAGTTGTGAACAACCGTGCACAACGTAAACTAGCCGAACTAGAGAAGGAACTACTATTATAATAGTATACTGTGGTAGTACCTTACTTGCTTCCAGGGGTTTACCCGGCGTCGGCCCGGGGGCTGTGATTACCAAAACACCAATAATATACCAATGCTTCTACCTCATAAAACATACTCGTCAGGCGGCATCCTACTCTGAATATGCTTATGAATCGTATTACAGACGATGCTAATCACGCTCCTACGGACCCTAGAGCTCGAAAGCCCTTCATGAAGGCCCCCCAACGCGCGATTGCCTTCCTATGCTCAAACCAATGAATGTCAGCAAATTGTCCTATCCTGGGGTCGACAATCGTTACGGAGGTGTCAGGTTGCTCTACAACGTCAAGCAGAATGTCAGCGATGGGTATGCTGAAGAGAGTGAGCGGAGAAGAGGTTTGCACAGTGGTCGAAAGTGATAAGCACTACCTGGAATCTTGAGGAACTTTGGGAAGATCAGAGACCATCGGTCGTGGAGCTACTCAATCGCATAGAAGACACACCAGCGTCAGGCCATGTTAGCTATATGAACCATCAGCTTTCCACACCTCCAGTCCCTGTTGGCCTTCGAATCACCTCACCCATCAGAGTCTCGTCCTATCTTTCAATGTTCCCCGGCTCATTACATTTAACCGTTCCGTACCCGCTACTGCAGCAGTGCAGTCTGCCCCAGTTTGTCTGTACAAGCTATCGCCCATGCATAGTCACCATAGCGGCGCCAGCGAAGTGGAGTCGACCCCTGACCTCGCTACGGGCGCAACGCGACCAATCACATAGATACGTTATAAGCATGAGATGTCAGCGGTTCTACAGAAAGGATGTATATTTGTACTGCCCCGGATCTCGTAATGGGAGCATTTCGACATTGCCAGTGGCCACGACCCACCCATAGATGTGAAGGGCGACGGTTAAGTACCCTCGCTGTTCAATTGGAGGTTGAAACGCTACGTTGGCTTGTCGCTGGAGCGGCAGTGTCTCGACTGAAAAGAGTACGGATTTGCGCAGCCTATAAATGCTTGGATGGGAGAGGCCTCCAGTACGTGTAAGCATTCAATATGCCGTCTTGCCAAGCACTCGTTACCTCCGTCACTTACAGCATCAACTGTCGAGCTTTACAAACCTGAATGTCTACCTAATTCGAGCAGAGAAAACATCAATGCAGACCCAGGTTCCCGTACTGTAGTACGAGAACAATAGGTCTGAGGACGAGGAGTGCGAAAGCATAGAGTTGGGGTAGTTCGGGATGGAAGCTTAGTGGCGCCATCCGCCCTCTCACCCGAGCCTTGAACATTCGCTACCGCATGCTACGGCTCGTAAACATCTCAAACGCGGCGTGGCAGCTTATCAGAGGATGGAAGGGATGTATCTTTCTCTTCGTTGCGGACCACGTGAGAGGTTCCCCTTGAAAGGGTATCCGTACATCGATATTGGAAGCCTCACCCGCACCAAAGAACGGTGGACCTCACGCAGGGCTTATAATACATTCATATGTCCAAGATCGAATAGTTACGATCAATGTCTAATTGAGGAGAAAAGAAACATTCCTGCAGACTGAAGATTATGCTCCTCTAGATCGGCGCTCGCGCTCAACAAATGTCTTCGAATACGTCGTATTGAACAATTCAATTATCGAGCCTGAGAAGTTTCTTGCTATTGCTACAAATCTGTTTTCTTTATTGTGGCAGGTATCATCAAGCCTTTTTCCGCGGTATCCTGCTTCTCCAAAATCATACGTCCCTCATGGAACAAGCCCCTCCATCCAAGTGGTTTTCGAGTGGCTCACCGAAGAGCCTATGAAAGTATTCAGAAGCCGCTCGAGATCAGGATACTTCGACGATAATGCAATTATTTCTCCTATCATCTTTGACTCCTTGTCATTCTCCTTATCTTTGGGACTCGGGTACGTCAAATTCTGCGTCGTTTCAATTATGATTTGAAAGACGACTAGCGGTCGGCGGTCTCAGTGGTCAAAAGGTGTCCCTCGAATGCTTGTATACCTTCATTCGCGTTCATACTCTAGGAACCGATTCGCTGATTCGGTTGGCAACATTTTGTATGTCTGAGGGTGTGGTATTCGACTCCCGGTGGAGAAATGGCTTTCTGATAGAGAGATGCTCTTAGTCTGGTGAATGATGCATTAATACGTCTTCGCGAGACGTGCAACGAGCTCCCCTTTCGTTGGTCAGCTCGTGAAGCCAGCAAGAGTCTAGTCAACCAGTGTTCACGGAAAATGGGATGAGACGAAGAATCTCGCTCAGCTGTGCCGGAGTTGCTCAAGCAGATCCTGGCTGTTATCAAAATCGCTTGTAGTTCCAGAAATGCCATGCGGTGGTCCGCTATCATTCGCTGGACACGAAGTCTAAGCTTCATACACCGTGTTCAATCTGGAAGAAAGTTCTATTAGCGATGTTGTCATGTTGTCCGGGTCGCTGCTTGCTTAAGCGTGTCGATGCTCAGATGGCTTAGCAAAAGATTTCCGGTTGCGTGGTCTGGATTGCGCAAGTATCTAAGAGTGTGAGGGGATACTGGCTGTCACATCTTGCACGTTTCGAAAGCAATTCCTCCTTCTCTCGCCATCACCACAAACAACCCCCGCCACCACTAACGTTGAACAACCACATCCAGAACCATACAGCCGGTTTGAGCGCCAACGTAAGCTCTCTCACACTCTTGTAGGTCTTATCTGTGAGTATCCGAAGATTGCCAGCATATAATCACCATTATTGTTGTGTTTCGACGGGATTCCGTGCTCTTGGTGCCAAGCTCGCCAGACCTTCCTTTCTATAACCTTGGGTCGCTTGTGATTTTACACTTTGATCCAGGGCCACAAGAGAGTGGCTTCGTGATGACCAGTCCAACAGCATGACAGCAAAACCCTATCCTTCATGCTTGCATCCACCAAAAGCTTCATCGATGTCGTTGCATGGGCCTCCCTGCAGGGTCTTGCTGCAGGAGTACTAGTAACGGTCGGCTAAAAGCATGTCGCACGTTCGATCGGAGTAGGCTAGTAGCAAAACTCTACCGGCGATCTTTGACCGCATTGAGCCTGTACTAAGACAAGAACAGACTTCGGATGAAGGCCTTCCCGTTCTTCCTCCGAATTGACACTATGGCTTTGCGCTACCACGATCACGTCCGCTCATGTTGACCAGTCAGAACATGACAGCATGACACGTTAGGCAAAGCGTTGTCTGAGATCAGGGTCTCTGGAGATGGACGAGGTCTAGTGTACTGGCGATCATCTCCTATTCCTGCGGCTGTCAGTATTCTAGAAGAATGTCTTTCTCTTCTTGCGTCCAGTCATGCTGTAAGCTTTCTGCCATGCAAAGGCATACACAGTCAAAAGCAAACATCGACGCCCGGGAGTCGACACTGCCAACGACTCCTCTATATTCCTACGGTAAATCCCTACTTTGATATCTTGACATCTAGTCACCAAGCGTCCAGCACAATCCATGCAGCTAGTGGTCCATCCAAGTACGTTGCGTTTGGATCCGGCATATCCGGCTGGATCAATCCTTAATAATCCTGGATACCCTACCGCGTGCATACAACAGTAGAAGTTTGCATGGAGGCTGCTCCAGAATGAGCGAGGATTCGCCATGAAGTTGAAAAGAATCACACCCAGAACCTGTCTCTGGCCTCTCACCGGCAGTCTCATCGCCTCCTTCGGCCTCTCCATTGCTCTCACTTTTCGATCCAATCACCATTGCTATGCGGGAGTTTGTGGCGAAACGCTATTTCCACTTCAGGCGAGACTTCATGTCGTTGTTTGGTATTGCTGGATCGCACTGTCGGTGACACTGTTGGCTTTGCGCGCTTTCCACCCATCCATACGAGCGATCCTCCAGAGCCACCTGATCGAAGTTCAATTGCCTATCATTGGCAAATCGTTGACATTCAGTGGCGCTTTGGTTGCATTTTGGATCCTCTGTTTGTACGGAATCGTCACTGGAATATGGTGGCTTCGATTACAGGATTACTTTGTCACGAGAGGCCAAGAGGGCAGACTGATTGCGGGCAACAGCCTTCTGGCTGCTATCGCCTTGACAGGTCACTATGCCGATATAACGATGGGTATGGTCCTACTTCCAGTGGCTAGAAACAGTGCGCTGTCCTCATTTTTTCGTTTATCCGCATCCACCA
>JAABUL010003019.1_pt1 | contig 26107 bp, 30 predicted proteins | sample 5559151 | NCBI WGS metagenome assembly JAABUL01 (sample SAMN10711876, study PRJNA513368) | rock metagenome | isolation source: Antarctica rocks | place: Antarctica: Victoria Land, Pudding Butte sud | reverse complement strand
GCACGCCAAGGCGGGAACGGTCCCGTGGACACTGAACCGGATCACGTCCTCATAACATCGAACCTCCAATCGGCGTGATCACTCATCGCGTGCGACCTCACGTCGCACGGCTGCCCTCAGCTTCACCGCCCTGCTGCGACAGGGTCAGCGGTGGTGGTCTCTCACCTCCACTCAAACAAGCAGCGCCTCACGGTGCACGTGGTCCAGGCTCAGGTCCACTTCAGCCCGAAATGCGGAGTGCTTCGAGAAGTTCGGGCCTGCGTTCGGTGAGTTCAACTGGTCGCCCGGCGTGGGGGACCTGACTGCCGTCTTCTCCTGGTTGTTCAAATATCGCCCACATCTGCATGCTGTCGTCGTGCCGTGATCCGAAGGCGACACCGTCCGGCGGCGCGGGGAGTTGGTAGAGCCATCCGGCGATGAGCTGGGTGAGCCGCCGAGGGGCTTGCAGCTTGAGTAGGGCGGCATCAAGATCGGTAAGGCCCATGTTGACGGCTTCGCCAGCAAATCTCGGCCGTAACTCGGCGACGGTTTCGGCATCGGCGTAGGTCGGCGAATCGACCGGACATCACGGCCGCCACCGACGACGAACTGTCCCGGATCCGCTGCGGCACTTCGGGATCGTCTTCCAGAACTTCGGCCTGCGACACCCTCGCCGGTCACGACGAGGTGGCGTTTGGCGCGGCGGCCACCGGCCCCGCCGACATCTTGACCGGCGTGTTGACCCGCGACCTGACGGCCCTCTACCAATACCTGACGCCGACGGTAGCCGCCTTCCTCGGCGTAGGAGAAGTCGAGACCGCGCCGGTCCTGCGACAGGTCAAGGCCGCAATCACCCACTACCCGCCGCAGCGTGCCTCCCACGTCGGCGCCCCGTCGACCGTGATGAAGCTCCGCACCGTTACGCGGGGCCGCGAGCCGTCGCCTCCCCAGCCCGGCCATCGATATGGGTGATGGTGAGCATGCACGATCATCGTTGGTGTCCTGGACCGCGGTGAGTCACGGTGAGGGTGCGGCACAAGCCACCGACTCCCTACCCCAGACACGAGGTGCAAGATACACATGAGCGATGACGACAGGGTGTTCGTCCCGTCCTACCCCTACCAGGCGGGCCCGGCGCGGGGGGTGCTGAGCCCTTTCGAGCCGGGCACGCGAACGTTGCCGGCCGGCTACCGGATCGACCCGAGGTTCCGGCCCATTACGTCAGATATCGTGTTGGACAAGGACGCCGCGGTGCGGCTCCGGGACGGTGTGACGATCTATGTCGACGTCTTCCGCCCGGTCGGCACCGAAAAGGTCCCGGTGATCATCGCGTGGAGCCCGTACGGAAAGAGTGAGGGCACCGCGCCCAGCGTGACCGGCATCTTCGACCTGGTCGGCCTGGACAACGGCGTCGTGTCCGGTCTGGAGAAATTTGAGGGTCCCGACCCGGCGTACTGGTGCGCGCAGGGCTACGCGATCTGCAACCCCGATGCCCGCGGCGTCGGCGAATCCGGCGGTGACAGCGTCGTGTGGGACCGCCAGGAGGGCCAGGATTGCCATGACCTGATCGAGTGGCTGGCCGAGCAGGACTGGTGCACGGGCAAGGTTGCGATGAGCGGCACCTCTTATCTGGCGGTTTCGCAGTGGTTCACCGCAGCCGAGCGCCCTCCGCACCTGGCGGCGATCAACCCGTGGGAGGGCGTCAGCGACGTCTACCGCGATCTCGTTCTGCGCGGCGGCATGCCGGACCTCGGCTTCGCCGACATGCTGCAGCACAAATTTGCGGGCAGCAACCGTCGCGAGGACCTGCTCGCGGAGGCAGAGCGCTACCCGCTGATAAATTCGGTGTGGTCGGGCAAGATCCCACGGTTGGACCGGATCACTGTGCCTGCCTACGTCGTCGCGAGCTACTCCCACACCTTGCACACGCCCGGGACGTTCCGCGCCTGGCGGGGGATTGCGTCGAAGGAGAAGTGGCTGCGCATCCACGCCAGCCTGGAATGGCCCGACTACTACGACGAGGGGAACGTGGAGGACCTGCGCCGGTTCTTCGACCACTACCTCAAGGGCGAGGACAACGGCTGGCAGCAAACCCAGAAAGTCCGGTACGCCCTGCTCGACCTCGAGGGCGGCGACCGCACCGGTCTGCCGGCGGCCCAGTTCCCGCCCGACGGCGTCGCCGACACGAAGTACTACCTCGACGGGCGCAGCCGGACATTGAGCCCCGATGCGACCCTGGGCGCGGCGACGGCGTCCTACGACGCCGCGACGCTTCCCGGGCAGGTGTCGTTCGTGGTGCGGTTCGAGCAGGAGGCGACCCTGGTCGGCTATCCCAAGGCGCATCTGTGGGTGCAGACGGATGACGCGGACGACGCGGATCTTTTCGTCCTCGTGCAGAAGCTGACGGTCAACGGCACGCCCCTGCAGCAGTTCAACACTCCGAACCAGGGCGCGATGATCCAGGACGTGACAGAGCGCAGCGGATCGGTGCTGCGGTACAAGGGCTCGCCCGGTCGCCTGCGCGTCTCCATGCGGCATCTGGACGAGACCGGGTCCACCGACGCAGTGCCCGTGCACACCTTCGACCGCGTGGAGAAACTGCAGCCCAGCGAAATCGTGGACGTCGAGATCGATTTGTTCCCCATTGGGCTGGTGTTCCACCCAGGTGAGCAGCTCCGGCTCGTGATCAGCGCCAGGAATCCGCTGGGCGGGATCTTTCCCGGCAATGACTTCTACGACGGGCGGCACGACGGACGAGTCATCATCCACACGGGCGGATCCCGCGCGTCCTACCTCACTCTGCCTGTGATGGCCAACTGACGAGGCACATGCGGGCCCCTCTCAGCCGGCGGCGGCCGCCTGGATGATGGCCCGACGCAGGGCTGTGGTCGCTGCGCTGATGGGGCGGTCCGCGGGGGCGGCGAGGCCGAGCCGTCGCCGCGGCGGTGGTTGGCGCAGATCGACGGCGACGAGGTCGGGCTGGCTGTCGGTGACGTGGTCAGGGAGGAAGCCGATCCCGAGGCCACCGCGGATCAGCGCGATCGCGCTGTCGACGTCGACGACTTCGAAGGCCACCTCCCGGGTGATGCCCTCGGCTTGGAACAGCCCGTCGACCAGCGCCCGGTTACCCCAAGGGGAGGGGAAATCGATGAAGTCGCTGGTGGCGATGTCGTGGTAGCGCACGTCCCGGGCCTGGGCGAGTGCGTCGTCCCGGCGGCAGATGAGGGCGAGGCGCATCTGCGCGACCGGGGTGATCGTGACGCCGGCCGGGGGCTGATCCGGCTGCGGGACGAGCGACAGGTCGAACTCGCCGTTCAGTAGTCGTTGTAGGTGCTGGTTCTCCGGCCCGGCGGAAAGGCGGAGGCGCACCGAGATCCTAGGATGCCGACGGTGGAAGCGGGTCAGGATCGCGACCATGTCGAGTTCGCCGGTGGACAGGACCGTCCCGAGGGTCACCGTGCCGCGCACTCCTCCGGCGAGTTCATCGAGGTCATCTCGGATGGCGCGGGCTTGCGCGAGCAGGGTCCTTGCCCGGTCCAGGACCAGGCGCCCGGCGTCGGTGAGTTCGACGCCTCGGGTGCCCCGGTCCAACAGGCGCTGGCCGAGCTGGTGTTCCAGCCGGTGCACGGCCGCGGAGGCGGCCGATTGCACGATCCCGGCCCGATGCGCTCCCAGGGTGAAGCTCCGTTCCTCCGCCACCGCGAGGAAATATCCGAGGTCCCGAAGCTCCACCGGCCTCCTGCCATCGATGATGGTGATGCCCAGTATGCAGAACGGTCGTTGGTGTCGCGGACCCGATGGGGGGCACGGTGTCGGTGCACAACAAAAATAACTATCTCCCGGAGGAACGTTCATGTCCGCACCGACCGCGAGCGGCCCGCGTCGTTGGCACGAGCAACGCTGGCTGTTCGACAGCAGCATCGCCTCGCTGGGAATCGAGTTCGACCAGAACCGGCTGCACTACTCGCTCGGCCCGGTACGCGACGAGACGTCCGGCGCCGACATCGCCATGCTGCAGGCATCGGTCAGCAAGCTCGCGGACCTGACCCCCGCCGCGTCGGCACACGCCACGCGGCACGAGCGGCTCGCCCAACGCCTGCAGGACCGCGGCCACCCGACGACCGCCGGGGTGCACTGGTTCGCGGCTGCGCAGCTGTGGCTGCTGAGCTGCTACCCGATCTGGGAGACCACCCAGGAACTGGTCGAGCTGCACGGGCGGACCGGGGCGGCTTTCCTGCGGTGGGCCGCGGTGGCGGATCACCGGGTCGAGGCTGTCGACGTGCCGTTCGCCGGCGGCGCCCTGCCGGCGTACCTGCACCTGCCGCGGGGCTTCGACGGAACACCGGTGCCGGTGGTGGTGGCCAGCGATGGTATGGACGGCGGGAAGGAGTCGCTGGTCAACCGGGTCGGCGACGAGTACCTTCAAAACGGCTTGGCGGTGCTCGCGATCGACGGGCCCGGCCAATCGGAGGCCGCCGTCCGCGGCCTGTTCACCTCCCCGGAGAGCTGGGTGGAGGCCGGAACAGCGATCCTGGCATGGATCAACGGCCGTCCGGAACTGGACTCCGACCGGATCGTGGCCACCGGCATCAGCTTCGGGTCGTACTTCATGTCCCTGATGGCCGCGACCCATCCGGAGTTCAAGGGCTGCGCGGTGGCGCTGCAGTGCTTCGAACCCGGCGGCCACGCGATCTTCGAGCAGCAGGCGCCGAGCTACAAGGCACGGCACATGTGGATGGCCGGGCTCGAACGCGACGAGGACGCCTTCGACCGCATGGTCACCGGCTACGACCTGCGCGGCCCCATCGCCGGGATGACCGTCCCGTGGAAGGTGTTCGGCGGCGAGGCCGACGAGGTGTGCGACAAGGCGTGGGTATACGAGCTGGCCGACCTGAGTCCGGCACCGGCCTCCTCCCTGCTCTACGAGGGCGCCACATGCCCTCGGCGGGTCGCCGGCCGCTGTTGTGGGCCCGTACTTCCGCACCGAGATCGCCGACTGGCTCGCCGATCGAGTGAACGGCGTACCCGCGGACAGTGCACACGAGCGGGTCACCCGCGACGGCCGCGTCGAGCCCGCCCGATGACCACAACAACCTCGCTGTGTCTGCCAGAGGAAAGGACAGCCCCATGGTGAACTCCGGCAGTCCGGTCATGCTCCCACCCGAGGGCGGACAACTGATCGCCGGCGGGGCGGTGCACGCTCGACTGTTGGTCGCGTACGACCACCCCTCCTACGCGTCGACGTTCGAGATGACTGTCGCCCCCGGCTTCGACGTCGGGGCGCACGTCCACGGCAACGGAGAGGAGATGTTCTACGTCATCGACGGTGAACTCGACGTCCTGTGCTTCGAACCAGCGGACCGCTCCCTCCCGGACTGGCACGCCTGGACCTCCCCGTCCGGACAGAAGTTCCTGCACGGGCTGCCCGGCTCCTTCCTGTACGTCCCGCCGGGCGTGCCGCATGCCTTCGCCAACCGCACCGACCGGCCCGTCACGCTGTTCTTCCAGTCCTCGGTCGCCGGCGGACACGAGAACTACTTCACCGAACTCGGCGTTCTGCTGAGCGACAGTCACGGCCACCCCGACCCCGCCGCGATCAAGCAGCTCGAGGCGTCGTACGGGACCGAACAGCTCACCGCGATGCGGCCCGGGGGGCAGCCCCGGCCGTGACGGCCTCTTCGACACGATCCCGCAGCCTGGTGGCACGTAGGGATGCCTGCGCCTGCCTTGTCCCGGCACAACTTTCGCTGTCTTGTGAATCACCGCCGAATATCGGCCTCGTACGCGAGGACCACGGCTTGAATGCGGTCCCGTAGTCCGAGCTTGGCCAGCACGCGTTTCACGTGCGTCACGTGGGGTCGACTCTTCGACGAACAGCGTGGCAGCGATCTGCGGTTGGGCAAGCCACGCGCCAGCAAGTCGAACACTTCCCGCTCCTGGGCTGTGAGTCCGGCGATCCTGCTGCCGGCGGGTTCGAGCAGAGGTTGGTGAGCCACGGGCCGGCGGCGCGTTGACACGGCCGGTCGTGGCTGCGCAGGACTCCGTCGAGGATCAGCACCGGGACTGGGCGCCCCGTCGGAGGCCGCCAAAACACGGCGCCACCGCTTCGCTCCTCGCCGGCCATCTCCGACACGGCAGGAAATACCTTTACCACCCGCCGGCAGTCACCGTCGCTCAGCCCGAACACGGGCCCCACATCGCACTGGCCTCAAAGTTTCGTAAGGTGGCGGACCTCGTCTGATCGACCAGATGAATTGGTTTTTGCGAGTCGGACGACGGCATTGGTGTTGCGGGTATGGCGTTCGACCCAGGTCGCTGGGTTGGGCGGCAGATTCCACTGTCCGCAGGGTGGAGCTTCGTCGTCGGGATGAGGCCATCTGTGCAGATCAGGCGGGTGCCAGTGGGGTTTGCAGGCGCATCGGTAAGCATGGCCACCCACGGCGCATCTGTGGACAGCGACAGCCAGGTCTGCCGCGACTTGCGAGCCAGTTTTCCGGCGAAACACAGCAGCCGCAGCCGGAGACGTTTTGGGTTCCCACCGCCGCCCATCGGTGCCGGCCAGGGCGAGTACTGCATCCAGGCGGTCAGTTCCATCGCCAGCTGGACGACGGCCAGCCAGATCCTGCCAAAATCGTGCAGCGTTATCTGGAGTCCATAGGGTTGTCCACGACGTGCACGACATGATCTGAAGGTCCCACTATCTGCGTGCTGGATGCGGGTATCTGGCGTTGTCGAACGTCCCGCTCGTGGTGATAGCCGTTGCGGACCACCAACCGGTGCCCGTCCTCATCCACCACATCGGCGAACTGATCGACGTACGCAGCGACCGCCGCCTCCAGCATCTGCCGAGCACCATCGCGGACGGCAACTCGTGCAGGCGGACGAGCGGTCTGCCGGCTCGTGCGATGCGAGAGTGCATCTTCGCGTCGTCGAGTTCGATCCGGACATGGGTGATTGACGGGTCATGCGGGGCCGGGCATTAACACTTCGTTTCTGTGGTCGCGGCCGGTCGCCGATGTCGGTCAGTGAGCTAGGTCGCGGCCGGGTAGACGGTGCGCTGCTGACCTGCCGAGGTCAGGAGGTCGTCGATGACGTGCGACACGTGTACGGCGTGGGTGAAGTTCGGTGCGGTGCTGGTTCGGTTGGCGATGTCGTCGCGCAGCGCGGCATAGACGGTGTCAAACGTTGGTCGCCGACTCGGACAGCTCGGGGCGACTGTGCTTCGTCTAGACCGCCTCGCCGTTGAGGTGAGGCTCGGCGGCCCGGCCTGAAATCCGCGGGCGCCCCGCCGATCAGCGTGAGGGTTCCGTCAGTCCCGACGATGTCCATCCGGACGGGTGTCCCCGGGGGGGTCGGCCGCCGACTACCTGCACGGGGAGGGTGCCCCCACCCTCGAAGCGGCCCTGTACGAGGACGTGGTCGGGGACCGTGCGATGAACACGTGTGCCCATGTCGGCGACCGTCAGCCCGGGGTACTGAACGGTCGTTAACGCCGAAAGTGACGACAGCGGACCGGTCAGCCGAAGCGCGAAGTCGATTGTGTGGGCGGTCTGGATAGTCGTCAAGTTCATCCCGACAGCGGGATCCTCCAGGTAGCGCGCGGCGGCCGGGATCGTTCGGCCGAAACCCGCGGTGGTTGAGTACACGGTGGTGCCGAGGATGCGCCCGATCGCCCGTGACCTGATGAGTTCTCCTGCTTGCCTTGCGGCCGGGTTCATCCGTGACTACAGATCGACTGGGTTCTAACCTGGCCTCCCACTCGTGCTCCAGCGCAACGCGGACCGCGCCCTGATGGATCTGTCCGCGATCACCGGAATCCCGAGCGGCCGTAAATTCGCTCCACCCCTGATTAAGTATGAAGACCCGGGAGATCTGGCTGGCATTCTAGGACGGATATAGGCTCAGCGATAACTAACTCGCAGCCGTTGCCCACAACATCTCCGGGCTTGGTCCCGTTCAAACCTGATCGAGCAGCTCGACGATGTCGCCGATCGGGTCGGCTGCCGAGTGCTTTGCCGCCATGATGGTGGTTCGCTGTCGGAATAGGGGCTCGGCGAGTAGTCGGGTCACGGCGTCTGCCACCGCGGTAGGAGTCGGGTGCTGGGTACCCAGGTCCAGGCCCACGCCGAATGCGGCGACTCGGGCCGCGACCATGGGCTTGTCCTCGGTCGTGCCCGCTACGACTAAGGGGATACCGTATCCGATCGCCAGCTGGGTTGCGCCGTACCCTCCGTTGGTGACCAATGCGTCTACTTTGGGGAGCAGTTGGTCGAATGGTATGTAATCGGCCAGTCGAGCGTTGTCGGGGACTCGCAGCTCTCCAGGCCGAGGGTTACGGCCGAGGGCGGCGATGACCAGTACGTTTTGGTCGGCCAGGCCGTCGAGGGTGGGTTGGATCAATTCGGTGAGGTCGCCGTTGGCCATCGTGCCCTGGCTGACCACAATGACGCGTCGATGGTCAAGCTCGGGCCACCATTCTGGAGGTGTCCAGCCAGCAGCTGGCTCGGCGGGCAGTGGGCCCACCAGGTGCAGCCAGGACGGCGCGTCGATCCGAGCAAACTCGAACGACGGGACGGTGAGCTGAGCGATGGCGTCGGGGACCTCGTACATGGCGCGAAGCATCAACGGTATTTGACGCAAGGCGCCCAGGTCAGACAGGACCCGGTTGAGGTAGGCCGTTGCGGGCTCGAACGCAGCGTCCATCTCGGCGTTGAGCTTGGCGGCCACGCCGCGTATGTCCATGCCTTCGATCGGCGGAGGGGGGCCGAACGCTGTCAACTCCCTCCCGGGCAGCGCGACCGGGTTGACGCCGACACCCACGCTTCGCCGGGGGCGAATACCGGGTGCGCCCAGCAGCTGGGGGAAGTCGCCGAGGAACGTGGCGTCGTGCAGGACAGCCGCCTGCGGCTCGGCTTTGAGCAAGCGTTGCAGGACGGCGTTCTGGTCCGGGATCGTGTCACCGAACAGGTGACGCTGGTCGTAATCGAGCTGTGCGGGACCGGGGGGCAGTTGGGCGCGTTGCGGGTGGTCGTGGGCGAGCCGCCGATCATCGTAATCGGCCACGCCGGTCAGCGGTACGAAGTCGGCACCGGTCGCGCGGGCATCGTCGGTGAAACGGCTGGCGGCCACAACGGTGACCCGGCGTCCGGCGGCGATCAGCCCCCGGGCTAAGGAAAGCATCGGGCGGGTGTGCCCGGTGAGTGGGGTGGCGGCGACTATGACGGGAGCAGCAGAGGTGGGCATCAGGTCCTCGATCGGGAGCACGGTTTCGTTGTCAGAATGTGTGGGGCGGTCCACGGCAAGGCGACGCTGTCGCTCGCCAGGGTAGCGGGGCGCGGCCCCGGCCCCGTCCTGGGATACCAGCTGGGTGTGGTCACCTGTGATGGCCCCAGCTGGGCCCGGTTTCTACACGAATGCACACCTCAAGAAAAGTTATAGGGAGCTGGTGGCCGGGGTCGGCCGCAAGATGGGAGTTCGGCCCCGCCGGTCTCGATGTGTTTGGCCAGGGCGGTCCAGGTTTCGACGACGGTGTCGGGGTTGAGGGACATGGTGTCGATGTGTTATTCGAGCAGCCATTGGGCGAGGTCGGGATGGTCGCTGGGGCCTTGACCGCAGATGCCGACATATTTGCCGCGGACTTTGCATGCGGTGATGGCCGCGGCGAGCATGTATTTGACCGCGGGGTCACGCTCGTCGAACCCGGCGGCCACGAGCGCGGAGTCCCGGTCCAGCCCGAGGGTGAGTTGGGTCATGTCGTTGGAGCCGATGGAGAAGCCGTCGAAGTGGTCCAGGAACTGATCGGCGATGACGGCGTTGGATGGCATTTCGCACATTATCATGACCTGTAGGTCGTTGTCGCCTCGGCGCAGCCCGTGCTGGGCGAGAAGGTCGATGACGCCGGCTGCTTCGGTGAGGGTGCGGACAAACGGGATCATGATCTTGACGTTGGTCAGCCCCAGTCGAAACGTCATCCGCAGCCACGCCCGGGGGCCTTGAAAAGGTGTTCATGGGAGTCGGGCCTGTTCAGTGAGGAAGCGAACCAGTTCGGGGTTCGACCGGCGCGAGGATCGCGTGGTCCGGTGAAGATCAGGCCAGGTGCGCGGTGAGCTGGTCCCAGGCCCTGGACCCGATGCAGGTTTTCTGGGCGTCGGTGAGGGCGGCGGACTCCAGGAATTGGCGGGCCCGGCCGCCGCCGGTCGGGATGAACGGGTAGTCGGTGGCATACAGGATCCGGTCGACTCCGATGACTTCCGCGCTCCAGCGCAGGTACCGGGCGCTCATCAAACCGCTACCAGTGACCCACACATTTGTGCGGAAGTAGTCCACCAGCGGGCGCTTAAGGTGCAGACCCATGTGTTCCAACATGGCGATGCGTTCCAGGTAGAACAGGATCGCCTCGCCCCAATGCCCCACGATTACCTGCAGGTTCGGATGGCGGTCGAAAACGCCGGCGAAGATCATCCGCAACAGCTGAACACCGGTCTCGTAGTGCCAGCCGATCCCGTAGTTGGCGAAACCGGCGTCCAGTTGCTCACCGAGCCCGGAGTAGTAGGCGGCGCGGACCGGCCGGACCGGAGTTTGCGGATGCAGATACAACGGAGCCCGCAGACGAGCCGCAGCCTGGTACAGGTCGTCGAAGCGGATGTCGTCGGCGTTCACCGAGCCGGTGCGGCCATTGAGCAGCGCCCCACGGAACTTCAGTGTGCTGATCGCTCGTTCCAGCTCCCGTGCCGCCGCTTCCGGGTCCGGCGTCGGGATCGCGGCGAACCCCTGGAACCGGTCAGGGTGGGATGAGACAATCTCGCCCAAGGCGTCGTTCGCATACCGGGCGACACTGACCGCGTCGGCGGCCGGAAGGTTCTGCACGCCCGGCGAATTGAGCGACAGCACCTGCACATCCACACCCTGATCGTCCATGTCGGCGATCCGATCTTCGCCGACCTCCCGCAGCCGCCGCGAGATCGGATCATCACCGAACCCCGCGGACACCTCATCCAACTCGTCCTGGGGCAAGCGTTTCCAGGCATCCAGCAGCTCGGGCACGACGAAATGCTCCTCCAGCGCAACAATTTTCATGAGCTGATTCTTTCACGGAGGCCTTGGATGCGGTGCGGGTGAGCTGGTACTGAATCTCCGATCACCGGCCCCGATATTCGGTAGCCCGACCGGTCGGGCGACCGCCCTGTCTGTGGTGACCTGGCGACAGCGGGGTCGAGGGTCGGGTGTGGCGGCACGGGTGTTCTGTGGCGCCGGCGGTTAGGGGCTCAGCGTGGCCAGGTGGCGGCGGTCTCGGTGGCGAAGTCGCGGTAGGAACGCATCGGGCGTCCCAGCAGGGCGCGCAGCCGCTCGTCGGTGCCGGGTGCGGCGAGCATCCCGTCGACCTGGAACCGGCGCATCATCAGCCGCATGTCGTAGGCCATCCAGCCGGGCATGAACGCGGTCAGCTGCTGCTCGAGACCATCCAGCACATCATCGCCGCCGTAGGAAACCTCTCGTTCTAGTACCTCGGTCCAGATCCGGGCGAGGCCATCACCGGTGAGCACCTCGGGGTCGACGACATCGATGACATCGGTCGGCAACCCGTGGTCGGCGCGCTGCCGTTCCAGCAGTGCGGCGGCCGCGACCTCGCCCAGGTCCCGGACGTCCACCATCAGCGCCGACCGGTTGCCCACCGGCGGGGCGTAGGTGCCGGCCAGCAGTCGGTCCTTCTCCGCCGTGTCGTTCTGCATGTAGTAACCCGGGCGCAGCACGGTCGCGGTGATGCCCAGATCCTGGATCAACCGTTCTGCGGCGGCCTTGGCCGCGAAGTGCGGCGGGTCGGTGAACCGGTCAGCGTGGATCACCGACAGGTACACCACGTCCCGCACCCCGGCGGCGTGGGCCAGGGTGAGGGTGTGCAGCGTGCCCGTCAGCTCTTCCAACGCCACCGGGCTGAGCAGGAACAGCCCGCTGACCCCCTCCAGCGCCGCGCGCAGCACAGCGGGGTCGGTGAACTCCCCCTGCACCGGGACGACGCCCTCGGGGAAGTGGGCCTTCTCCGTGAGCGGGTCAGCGCCCGCACCTGCGTTCCGGCGGCAACCAGGTGACGCACCGCATGCGAACCCACCGCTCCGGTGCTGCCGGTGACTAAAACTGTCATCGTCGTACTCCTCATCAATCATCGACCAGCACTCCCGGGTGGTGCGCCGGCGTTACTCCCAGGCTCGGCCGCCTGCCCTCACGCGTCGAAGCGATGAGCTTTGAATGGCGGAAACCGACGCGGGGTAGGCTTGGCCCGGTGAAATCCCACGGCCCTTTTCGCGCCGACGGGTTAGATCTGCAGATCCTGCACGCACTGCAGGTCAACGGGCGGGCCGGTTTCGGGTTGATGGGGCGTGTCCTGAAAGTCTCGGATCAGACGGTGATCCGCCGGTACGCGAAGCTGCGTTCGGCGGCCGGCCTGCGCGTGGTGGGCACCGCAGATGAACTCGCACTGGGCCAGCGGCGGTGGTATGTGCGTGTGCGCACCACCCCGGACGCCGCCACGGCGATCTCGCAAGCCATCGCGCGGCACCCGGACACCGCCTGGGTGCGCCTGGTCTCGGGCGGCACCGAGATCATCTGTTCGGTGCGCGCCGGCGACGCGGCCGGCGGGCACGCTCTGCTGCTGGACAAACTGCCCCGCATCTCCCGCGTGCTGGACGTCAGAGCGCAGAGCGAGTTGCATGTTTACGCCCGCAACGCCCACCGGCTGCTCCAGGTGGTCGGCGCCTTGGACTCAGACCAGCTACGTGCCCTGCGCGAGGAGGACCCGGCCGTACCGGCATCCAACGAGGCAGCCGGAGACGGCTCGTTCCGGGTTCGGATGGACGACACCGACCTCGCGCTGCTGAACCTATTGCGCGATGATGCGCGCGCACCCGCTGAGATGCTGTCCGCGGCAACCGGTATGTCGCCATCGGCCACGCGGCGACACCTGGCGCGACTTCAGGCCAGCGGCGCGCTACGCATCGACGTCAACGTCGATCCCGCGGCGCTGGGCCTGCACGAGCACGCGCTGCTGTGGATCAACGTGGCCCCGGCAGACCTGAAATCCACCGGCGCAGCCCTGGCCGCTCACCCACAGGTGACTTTCGCCGCCGTCACCACCGGGGTCACGAACCTGTACGTCAGCGTCATGACACCCGACACCCCCACGCTGTACCGCTACCTCACCGACTACATCGCGGCGCTCCCAGCCATCGGAAACCTGGAGAGCACCCTGGTCATCCACAGCCTCAAGGCGGCGGGCTGACCCACAAAGCCGGCAAACGACAATCCGGGTTCCCGTTGCCGGCCGATTTCCTGACGGAGCGCGGGGCATTACCGGGGTCGGCCTGTCAGCTGAGGTGGAGCAGGTCGGGGGTGAGGCGTTCGAACCGGTCGACTCCGGCGGCGAAGTCGCTGCCGATGGGCAGGACGGCGACGACATGGTCGGCGCCGGCGGACACCTGCTGGCTGATCTGGGTGGTCAGCGCGGCGTCATGGTCGGGTCCGGGGCCGGCGTCGACCAGCACGATCAGGAGTTTGTCCGGGCCGAGCAGTCGGCGGGCGTCGGCAGTGAATTCCGGCGGCACCATGGCCGGTAATGCTCCGTCGGCCATTTCACCGGCCAGGGCGACCATTTTGGGTCCATTGGCCGCGACGAGGCGGGGATAGGTGACGTCGGGGGTCGGTGCCATCGCGGGTGCGTCGACCTGCTCGAGGTAGCCGCGCATGGTGGCCAGCGGACGGCCGAATTCCCGGCCCGCCGCCGCCGCCTGGGCGGGGTAGCCGACTCCCAGCCCGAGGACGAAACGGCCCGGGTAGGCCTGCGCCAGCAGCGCCGCCGCCCCGCGCACCGTGGAGGCTGACCGGGTCCAGATGTTGGCGATCCCGGTACCCACCACGACCCGGCCGGTCGCCCCGAGCAGCACCGACGCTTGGACCAGGGCGTCCTTTCCGGGTACTTCGTTGACCCAGATGGCGCGGTGGCCGGCCGCTTCCCACCGCCGCACCGCCGCTATCTGATCGTGGGCCGACGGCGCCTGTGCGGTCGGGAAGGGCACAAACACCCCGACGCGCCCGATCACCCGGCGGGTGAGCTCGACCAGGGCGGCGCCGGAGGGATTCACAGTGACACCACGATCTTCTCGGCGGAAACACCTTTCTTCTGCAGGTCGACCGCGTGCTGGAGCTGGCCGAGTCCGTGTCCGACCACGCGGGCGGGCGGGGCGGCGGTGTAGCGGCCTTGGGCGAGCGCATCGGGGAGGAAATCGGCGTAGATGGCCGGGCCGACCTCATTGTTCATCAGGGTGCTGCCGAAAATGGCTTTGGTCTTGATCCGGTTGCTGCGCATCTGGTGTCCCACCCGCACCCCGGACAGCAGTATTCCAATGAGCCGCGGCGCGACCTGGGTGAGGAACCTGGGTCGGTCGGAGAGACCGTCGAAGGAACCTGCGGTGGCGGTGGAGATGAATTTGTTGCCGCCGACCGCCCGCACGATCTTGGCGCACTGCGACGCCGATCCGTCGCCGATGGCCAGCGCTCCGGCGCTGTTCCGCCCGGTGAATGCGGCGATGATGTCCTGGACGACGCTGGGGCTGCGGTAGTCGAAGACCTGTGCGGCGCCGAGACCGCGGACGTAGTCGAAGTTTTTCGGTGACGCGGTGGTGATCACCTCGTATCCGGCCGCGACTGCGAGCTGGATCGCGTTGGCGCCCACACTGGTCGACCCGCCCCAGATCAACACGGTTTGACCGGTGGGGGTGGCGTCCACCCGCGGGTGCGCCAGCGCCAGGTGGTCGGACTGGAACAGTCCGCACGCCGCTGTGGACAGCGCCAGCGGCAGCACCGAAGCCTGCTCGAAGGACAGACCCTCAGGGATCGGGGCCGCCAGGTGGGCCAACACCACAGTGTGTTCCTGGAATGACCCTTCGGCGGAGGAGTTCCGCTTCTTGTCGGTGCCCACGGCGTGGCCGAGGACCCGGTCACCGACCCGGAACCGAGTTACCCCGTCTCCGACCTGCACCACGTCACCGGCCAGATCTGCACCCAGCACGAACGGGTACTTGATCCAGGGAAATACGGTCGCGCCGATGAGTTGGATGATCCAGTCGATCGGGTTGATGGCCACGGCGCGGTTGCGGACCACGATCTCCCCGGCCCCGGGATGCGGGTACGGAGCATCCCCCACCTCGAGGCGGCCCTGTTTCGCCGGCAACCAAGCAGCGGTATTCGACAGTTTCGTAGGCATTGCGGTCACCCGTTCTTCTCGGTGGGAGTTGATTCGGCAGGAATGGATTCGTCGATGACTTGCAGTTCGCCACCGGCCGCCTCGGCCAGCTCGAACCCGAACAGGGCACCCGGGGTATACGCACCCGGGCGGCCCTGACCGTGACGCAACCTGATCGCCACCTCGGCCGCCACCGCGGCGGTGAAATCCATCCCGTCACCGGTCCGCAGCCAGCCCTCCCGAACCTGGCCCGATGACCACTGCACCCGGGCGTGACCCCAGGACGACGGCCGCGGCCGCTGCGATGCCTTCAGCGGTATCCGCGCCACCAGGCGCGCGATCAGGCGGCCCACACCGGGCAACGCAAAGATAGGGCCGACCGCCGGGAGCAGCGCCCGCACCACCGGGTTGGCAGGCGCCGCCGGCGACGCGGCGATTACCCTATCGGCCTGGCTCGCCCGCCAGGCGGCGATCAACTCACCGTTGGCGCCGCTGCCGGTCCCCAACACCTCACCGTTCGGGGTGCGCCACCGCTGGTAGCTGCCCGCGGCCCGGGACTTGACCAGCCGCCCACCCTGAACCTGCCGCCCACCCAACGCGACAATCTCGACGATGGTGGCGGCCAACGCGGCCCCCACCACACCCGCCTCGATCGCCACCGACGCCAACGCGTCCACCCGGACGTGGGTCGGCCTGGGCTGACCGGCACACAGCCGCAGCACCACACTCTCGGTGGCCAGCACACCGAAACCTGCTCCGGTGACCAGCGTCTGCCCGGCCGCGGCGGCCTGCGGATCCAACGCAAGGATCTTCTCCACCGCGGGTAGCTCGTTGGCCACGTCCACGTAATGGACGCCCGCCGGGCAGGCCCGGGCGACCTCCGGTCCGGTTCGGGTGAACGGGCCCACCGCGTTCACCACCACCGCAGGGCGCTGCTGCGCCAATCTGGACAGCACCTCATCCAACGACCCGACCAGCACCCGCGGCGCCCCGCCCAGTTCGTCCTTGACCGCCGCCAGCCGTTGCCCATTGCGCCCGACCAGCACCAGCGGAACACCGGCCGTGTGTAACCGGCTCGCGATCGCCTTCCCGGTCCGGCCCGTCGCGCCGATCACCCACACCTCGTCGTTCATCTCCTGGCTCCCTGTCTTCGATCTGGCAAGTCATGGATGACATTGCCTGTCATCACCATACCGCGGGATGACACGGCATGTCGTCGGTGAGGCCGGCCGGGAGGAGACGATAGGAACCGCACGCCGGTGAACGCCTGGCGCAGGCCGCGTCGCAGCTGTTCACCGAGCTAGACGAGCTTCTCGCCGCTTCCGTACTCGCCGTGGGCCCCCGGCCTACCGCACCCACGTCCAGCCGAGACGGCATCTTGGCCCACCTGGGACTGCGGTACGGCCTGGTCCTTGACCGAAACCCCCGGCCCCCGGCTGGTCGGCATGGGAGCCGCCTACTTCGCCACCGCCAACAAGGGCCCCGCGATGACAGGGGAAGGGGGACCTCCGGCGCCCTGTGCGGTTATTCGTGGGGGGGTGGCTGTAGGGCGACGGCGGTGGAGTTGAACCAGAGGCCGCCGCCGCAGCAGACCGTGGCCAACCGCAGCAGGTCGTCGAATGCGGTTGTGAAGGGCGACGTGGAGGCGTCCGATCAGCGCGCGATGGGCCCGCAGTGACGTTGTCGGGCAGCAACCTGCAGCTTCGTCGGGCGGGTTTGGTGCTGACCCGTGCCAGCACGCGATGGTGGGCTCGTTCGCTACTGGAGGGCCCGGCGAGCATCTTGATCTTGTTGGGGGCCGACGGGATCACTGCAATGACATCCGTCATTTCGGGGGCAAACATTCGGGCGTACCGGCTACACCTTTGGAATCGGTCATTTAGCGGCTCGCCTTCCACCGCCGTGCGGCCAAGGGTGCAGGTGCAGCTCGCGGATCAGCAGGAACAGCGGGAAAGTGAAGGCCAGAGCCGACGGCAGTGCCAGTACCGGGTAGGCCCAGGGCGCCTTCATGCCCACCCGACGGCCCTCGATGACCATGAAGGTTCCTGAGACGCCGAAGACGGTGAGCAGGTCCACCGCCGCGGATGACGAAGCGGGGTTGGCGAACCACGCACGAAAGTAACCGGCGGGGAAGCCCCCGGGAAGCGAGCGTGCGCGCAGGTTGTAAAACCAGGTGCCTCCCAGTCCGGCGAGCGCGCTGACAGCGTAGAAGGCGACCAGCCCGGGCCGCCCCCGATCGCCGGGCTGCTCCGCCGGGTCCACCCTTCGGGGTGCACTCATCGGGCCGCCACTGCCGTTGGCGTGGTGCGCCTGGCTGACAGGGCCCCGGCGCCGGTCGCCGCCGCGGCGAGGACGGCCACCAGCCCGGAACTGCCCGAGAGCACTGGGTCACCGGCAAGGGCTTGGCCGGTCAACGCGGTCACGAGCCCACCGATTCCCCAGGTGAGCGCGCGTACGACGGCAAGGCGGGTGCGGACGGGCGCATGTCGGAGCAGATAGGAGGCGATGATCAGGGCCTGCAGGCCGTGCAGACCGACGAAATGCGCCGGCCGCAGGTCACCGGCGACGGTGGACCAACCCACCAGGGGCAGACCCGGACCGCCGTCGGCGGTCCCCACCGAGTGGCGGCCCAGGGCCAGCATGACTGCGCCGACGGCGAAACCGAGCAGCAACAACCCCAGCCCGGACCTGGCTACCCGCGCGAGAACCGGGTCCGGCGGCGGGCGCAGGACGAAGATCACCGCCAGGGCGACCGCCGCGATCCCGACGCCGCCCGCCAGGGACGCCCCCATGCCTGCGAAGACGGCACCGTCGAAGGGCGTGTCGGTGTTGAAGTGGCTGCGGACCCCACGGGCGGCCTGCAACATGATCAACGTCTGCTCTACCGCCAGGCCCAGGGCCGAGAGCAAGGTGGCCTCCCGCACGAACGGTGACGCGGGGCTGCGCTGGGCCAACCACAGCAGCGCGGCGCCGTTCAGCCCGATCGAGACGCTGAACTTCAGCGGCTTGGCCCAGACCGGCTCACCCATCAAGGTGCGCGGGTCGAGCACCGCGGCAACAGCCAGGGCGGCGGTCACCGGCACGTAGCCGACGACTAGGCCTCGCAGCAGCTTGAGCAGCTTGGGAGAGGATGCGGCCGACATCGCACTGCGGCCGACGTGGCCACCAAGACCTCGTTGGGACAGCTCGAGGATTCCCCGTGTTGACCAGGCGGCGACACGCCGGACCATTGTTAGGCGTCCCAGCGTGGCGGTCACCGCGAGACCACAGTCTGCTGCGCGCAGGGCACGCACTCCCGGAGGTCAAGGGTCGTCCGGAGACCAATCCGGTCCCTTCCGCACACGCGGACTGGGAGGGCAGTGGCAGCCTGATATGTCACGACCTCCGGGGCGGGACAGAGAACGAGCCTCAGAGCCCCGGAGGGCTGATGAAAGGCGCCCTGCGCGGCGCGGTCGTGCTGCTTGCCCACGCCGACGGCATGCGACAGCACCAAGTCGTCCTCAGCCATATGCAACCGAGCCGCGATGGCCCTCCCGGTCCGGCCCGTCGCGCCGATCACCCACACCTCGTCGTTCATCTCCTGGCTCCCTGTCCTGGGTCTGGCGTAGTCCTGGATGACATTGCCTGTCATCACCATAGCGCGGGATGACACGGCATGTCGTCGGCTATGCTGCCCAGGATGAGTCGATGGGAACCGCACCCGCGTGAACGCCTGGAGCAGGCCGCGTTGCAGCTGTTCACCGAGCAGGGATTCGGGCAGACCTCGGTGCCGCAGATCACCGAGCGGGCCGGACTGACCACTCGCACGTTCTTTCGCCACTTCGTCGACAAACGCGAAGTGTTGTTCGCCCACGAGGCCGATTTTCCGGCGCTCGTCGCCGCTTTGATGGCCCAGGCCCCACCTTCACTGAGCCCGATGCAACTGATCAGCCACGGGCTTCGCGCCGTGGCCGCGCTGCGCTTCGACGGTCATCGGGACACCCTGCAGACCCGTCACCACGTTATCGCCACCGACACCGGCCTGCTCGAACGCGAGCTGCGCAAGTACGCGGCGCTGGCCGCGGCCATCACCGACGAACTCCGCCGCCGCGGTACGGGCGAGCTCGAAGCGACGCTCACCGCCGACATCGCGGTGACCGTGCTACGCGTCGCGGTCACCCGCTGGCTGCGCCCGGCAGAAGACCGCCCCCTGGCCACGCTGCTCGACCAGACGCTGAACGCCGTGACCTACGTGATCTGCGGTGAGCCCGACCCTAGGATCAAATCCGCTGCCGAAGTGCCGCAGGTCAAGACATTCGACTGATGAGCCACTCGTTCAGAGGTAGAAAGCCAAGGCGAGCGGACGAGTGACCACTTGCCCGGCATCCAACTTCAGCATTCATCGGCGATCGTTGCGAGCTGTTCTGCCCCGCAGGCCGTGACGCTGACAAAACAGAGCACTACAGCTGGGGGGTGATGAGTGTGGGCGGCGCGCGGAGGGCATCAACGGTGAGGTCCAGCAGGCGACTGGTCTGGCCGGCGGTGGGGTTGGTCGCCGTGGACAGGAATACACCGAGCAGCATCGCGGTGACGTCAGCCGCGGTGACGTCGGAGCGGAACCCGGCCACACCGACGCCCGCGGTGAGGATGACGTCGATCGCTTCGGTGATCCGTTCCCGCGTCGCCGGCGTGGTGAGGCGGCCGGAGGCCCAGCCGGCCCGCAGCGTGTCAATGATGCCGCGTTTGCGGGCGGCGAAATCGGCGTACCGGCGCATCCAGGCGCGCAGGGCCGCATCGGGGGGCAACTGGGCGAGTAGGTCGGCGGCGCCGGCGGTGAGCGCATCCAGCTCAGCGGCGTAGACGGCTTCGACCAGCGCCTCACGAGTGGGGAAATGCCGGTACAACGTGCCGATCCCGACGCCGGCGCCCCGCGCGACGGTCTCCAGAGCGACGGTGTCCACGGCCGCGGCGAACGCGTCGCGGGCCACCGCGATCAGCCGCTCGCGGTTGCGTTGCGCGTCCGACCGCCGCGACCGGGCGGGGCGCGGCTCACTCGCTTCCAATACGGAGGCTCCTCCGGTAGTGCTAGCTTGGTGTGAACGGAGAATCCTCCGTTTACCAATGATGACATGAGGATCAACCACGATGAGCGCACCAGCAGACCGGCCCACCCCGAATTTCGCGACGAGCGGTGTCCTCCGGCCGGGCGGTATCGGCTCGCTGGCCGGCCGGTCCGTCACCCGGGTGGGATACGGCGCCATGCAGTTGGAGCGGTTGCACGCCGACCGGGACGCCGCCTTGGCCGTGCTGCGCCGCGCCGTCGAACTCGGCGTCGATCATGTCGACACCGCGCAGTTCTACGGCGACGGATTCGTCAACGGCCTGATCCGGGACGCCTTCACCCCGCAAGACGCGGTGGTGGTGGTCAGCAAGATCGGCGCCGAGCCTAACCCTGGCGGCCCCGCGCCGATGCGGTTCGCGCAGCGGCCCGCGCAGCTGCGGGCCAGCGTCGAAGCGAACCTGAGCTCGCTGGGCGTCGACCAGGTACCCGTGGTCAACCTGCGCCGCGCTGACGCCGGACCGGGCCTGCGGGCCGGGGGCGACCAGATCGTCGATCTCGACGACCAACTGGCGGTCATGATTGCACTGCGCGACGAAGGCAAGATCGGGGCGATCGGGCTAAGCAGCGTCACTTTGGACGGTTTACGTCAGGCGCTGCCGGCTGGGATCGCCTGCGTGCAGAACGCCTACAGTCTGGTCTCCCGGGACGACGAGCCGATGCTCGAAGTCTGCGCGGCGAACGGAATCGCCTGGGTGCCGTATTTCCCGCTGGGCGGGGCGTTCCCGGGCCTGCCCAAGGTGGCCGACGAGCCCGCCGCGCAGGCGGCCGCCCAGGCCCTGCAGGTCAGCACCTCCCAGATCGGTTTGGCGTGGCTGCTCGGGCACACCGACAACACGCTGCTCATTCCCGGCACGGCGAGCATCGACCACCTCGAAGCGAACGCGGCCGCCGGCGCAATCCAGTTCGACGAACAAACCCAAGCCGCGCTCGACGCCGTCCCCTCCCGCTCCAACGCCGTCAGCCTGAGCTGACCGGCCGCGCGGACCGACCGTCGAGCTGGGGCCGCTGGGGAATACCGGACCAGCGAGGCACTTTGAACCTGATTGACTTCAACACTCGGGTGCGCGCGATTGGCCGAGGTCCGCTGCGGTTGGTCACAGAGCCGGGGCGCCCGCCTGATCCGGTGCCGGTCACCGCCGCACTGGGTCCGGTGGTCAGCCCGGCGACCATGCCCGCTGGCGTATTGACGACCCGGAACGACAGCAGGAGCCGTCCGCCGGCCATGACCGACCCGCTGGTCGTCAACATGCACGACGCCGCGCGGATCCACCTCGACGCCGCCGCGCACAACCCGGTGGCCGGCCAGGTCTACCCGGGCGTGCCGCTGGACGACATGGTGACCGCGATGGGGTTCAGCACGGTCGGCCGACAGTCGTGGAACCGGCATCGCGACCCGCTCAATAGATCTCGATCTCGCCCGCGGCGGCAGCCGCGACGCTGCTGAGCAGTTCAGCGATGTCGACCCTCAGCACGCGTTGCAGCGAACCGTCATGACCGAACCCCGGTGTAAGTGCGGGGTTGACCTCGTCGCCGGCGACGCGGTCGCCGTACGCGGCGGCTGGGACAAGAACAAGCCGATTGGCCAGCCCGAACCCGGCCTCGACGACACAGCGATCGGCTGGCTGCACGATCAACAGGTCAGTTCCATCGGAAACCCGGCGATACCTGGCCACCGTCGGCCACGCCCAGCAGGGCAATCCAGAGCCCAGCGCTGAAGGCTGTGCCGATGGCACCGACCAGCGTGTGGTGGGTCAGTACTGCGGCCGTGAGCAGCGCCGCTAGGAAGACCGCGGCGGCCAGGACGCCCACGGTGATGAAGATGGCGCGGTTCAGTTTGTGGAGGTGTTCAAAGACCGGTGGTTCCGCGGATGACTGCAACACGGTCGGCACAAGTTCGATCGCCCGTCCTGCCGCAGTGGTCCCGGCCACCCATCGAACCGTGCAGACCCTGCACCAGGTCGGCGCTCCGGTGATCCGGTCCGAAGCCACGACCCGGCCTACTGCGGCGGCGACCAGACCCGCAGCGTCCGAGCACCGCCGTCACGTCAACGACATGTTGCCGAGCGTGGCGTAAAAGGTGCCGTGCACGTCTCTCTTCACCCGCCGTGCCGGTCGGTCCTCTAGGCGTCCGGTGCAAGCGTTCCCAGACTTCTCCGTGGGTCAGGGCGGGTGACGTGCGTTGCTCGCGGGTCAGGGGAAAACGGGGTGCTCGTCGGAGATGATGAACTCGCAGTGCTCCAGGTCCAGGAATTTCGCCTCGTCGGGCCTGATCGTCGCCAGGTAGGAGTCGGCGGTGAACACGGCGGCGATCGAGTCGACGTCGTCGAACCACAGTTCGGTAATCCCGTCGATGCTCGTCGGCGGAAGCCCGGGCAGGCGCGCGTCGATGGTGTGCTGCTGGACGTATCGGCGGACGTGCTGTTGTACCACCGGCAGTGACAAGAACAGGGGAGCGTGGTTGGTGCGGTGGTAGTCGACGAACTCCTGATGGGTGGTGCTCGGTCGGCGCCGCAGCAGGATACTGAATTTGATCATGGTCGTGGTCCTCAAAATTGGGTATGTCGACGGGGTGATGTGCGCCGATCACAGCGGAAGGACGAACCTTCGGCCGTCTGCGCGCGGGACCGGGCGATGCTGGGTGCGGATCAGGCGGCGGTCTCTTTGACCTGATGGCCGGACAGTCGCACCATCAACGCCCGGGGCAGGAGGCGGTAGCCGGTGGCGCCCAGTCGATTGCTCAATCCGGATACGACGGTGGGGGCTGCGCCGTCCAATGCGTGCAGGGCGACCTTTGCCACCTGCTCAGGGGTTTGCCGGCCCCTGGTGAGGAACTTTTTGCCGGTCGTGTCGAAAAACGCCGTGTCGGTCGCGCCTGGGCACAGGGTCAGGACGCGGACACCGGTGCCACGTGTTTCCCCCCATAAGGCCTCTGTGAAGGACAGCACGAACGCTTTCGTAGCGCCGTACACGGCCATCGTCGGAACCGGCTGGAACGCTGCCGTCGACGCCACGTTGATGATGCCGCCCGCGTCGCGGGAAATCATGCCGGGCAGAAACTGTGCGGTGAGAGCGACCAAGGATCCGACGTTCAGCTGAATCTGTCGGGCGAGCGCACCAGGGTCCTCGTCCACGAACGGGTCGTGCGACCCGACTCCGGCGTTGTTCACCAGCAGGTCCACCGCAACGCCCGCGTCGCCCACCTGACCGGCCACCGCGGATGCCGCATCAGCGGTGGCCAGGTCAGCCCCTATGACCGTCACGGTCAGACCCGGGTGGACGCGGAGGATCTCCTTCTTCAGGGCGGTGAGCCGGTCAATGCGCCGGGCGACCAGCACCAGATGCGCGCCGCGGTCGGCGATCTGCCACGCCAACTGCTCCCCGATTCCATTGCTGGCCCCGGTGACCAATGCAGTGCATCCTGCGAGTTCCATGACATCCTCCGTCGATTGACTAACATCTGTTACCTTCAGAACGTACACGCATCGTGCAACACTTGTAAGGCTTCTTCGGCGAACGATACGAGTGACGAATGCGATGCATAGGTTGACCGACCACGACGAAAGACACCGAACCGTCAACACCCGCGGGGCGGGCAACCTTCTCCGTGACGAGATCACCCAGGCAGCAGAGCGTCTGCTCAGCAGAGCGACCTCGCGTGACGGGGTGACCCTTCGCGCGATCGCCCGGGAGACCGGTATCGCCGCCCCGTCGATCTACCGTCATTTCGCCGACCGTGACGCCGTACTCGACGCCGTGGTCACCGCAACGTTCCAACAGCTGGAAACGGTCTGCGAGCGGGCGTTCCACCACGCCGCGACCGGTATCGAGCGCGTGCGCGCCATCAGCTACGCCTATGTCGCGTTCGCGGCCAGACATCGGAGCCAATACCGCATCTTGTTTGAACGAGCCGCCGATACCGTCGAGTCGGGCTCCCCATCTGCTCCTACCTACCCGCCCGGGATCCGCGCGTTCCAGTTCTTCAGCGACGCCTTGGCCCAGATGGTCCAAGAAGGAGACTCCGACACCACCGACCCCATCCGCGACGCCCAAACACTGTGGGCCGCGCTGCATGGAATTGTCACCCTGATCCCCGCCACCCCCGGATTTCCCTGGGCGCCCACCGAGGTCCTGCTGGAGCATCTCATCGAAAGACTTGCCAGCCGAAAAACAACACGGGGTCTGTGACCAGAATGGTGTTTCCGGCTCGAACACTGTCGCTCGCCGAGCGACCGGGTCTATGACTTCTGCGTCACAGGTTTCTGGGTTTACAGATCATGACCGAGTCGCGGCCTACTACTCGTCAAGGCTGCCGCCGGTTTTGCGTTCGTCGTGTCCAGCAGCGTCTTCATCCAAATTGCACTTCGGTGGGCGGTGCGCCCCCACCACCTCGATCAGCTTCCTTCATCTGCAATCCTTCCAGCTGGTAGCCGGGATCGTCGGTGGCGCGGCGAACTTGCTGCTTGTGGCCGCGACAGGTTGCGGCGAACTGTCGCTGGTGGCCGTGACCACGTCGTTGTATCCCGCTACCACCGTCTTACCAGGGAGGACGGTGCTAGGTAAGCGCTGGACTCGACTGCAAACCATCAGGCCTGGTCGCAGTGCCCTGCCAATAATCGCCACCACCCTGACCTGGGCCCTTCCGCTGTCGCTCCAGCATCTTGAGCAGTAGGTGGGAAGTCCCTCGGATCACCGGGTTCCGTCGAGCCGACCGTGGCTCCGCTGTGCCGACAATGGTCCAATGATCGCGGACCCAAGTCGCCCGCACCGATACGCAGGACCATCACCTTCGCGGCCGAGTCGAAATGCGAACCCCGCAAAGTGATCAGTATCTGCCCCGGAATCCTGTTTCCCCACGCCGTCCAGACAACCCAGATCACCCCAAAAGTCAGCCAGCTGAAGTCCGGGAACTCATGAACCGGAACGGTCTACGCCACCGCCGACACGCCGCGCTGCAGGTCGGCGATCAACAGTTGGGAGCTTGGCTCTGAGGTCACAGGTGCATCGAAAACAAACTGCACGGGGTCAAGGGCATCAGCCTCGCGAAGGACCTGTCCCGGGGTCCGCACCGGCAGCGGCCTTGGGACGGACGTCAGCGGTTCGGCGTCGGCGATGAATGCGCTGTCCGCGATCGGCCAGGTCAAGCCATGCTCGGCAGCGACCTCGGAAACCGACCGGCTGCGGCGCCGATCGCCTCGGCGGCCGGTACCGCGGCCGAGCGGTCACCCGCGACCGGGCCGAAATGCCGGGCAACGATTGCAGTGAACGTCCCGCGTCCAAAACCTGGCCACTGTGCAGCGACTCCTGTTGCGTCACCCCAAGGTCGGCACGTCTGGCCCGACGGCCACGTCCAGCGGGCGGGTCGCTAGCTGTACTGCCCCAGCCCTTGGCCGGGGTCGGCTGCTCCCGCACTGCGGGCACCACCCCGTCAGTTGCGGGTCCGTCACGCACCGGGAACCTTCATGGGCCTGTCATCATGTCGTTGAATCTCCGGGTCACCTCGACTTCGTCCGGTCGCTGTACATCCCGGCGGATCTTGGCCCGTTCCACGAGCACCTCGACCTCGTCGGTCTGCAGGATGGCCATGGTTTCGTCCAGGTAGTCGGTCAACGGCATGGCGCGCGGGTCGCGGAGGTTGACCGCCATCAGTGCGGTCTGGGTGTACGGCGGGACTGGGTAGCTGCTTGAGTCAAGTTCAGAACGGAACCTCCACTTCCCCAACGGGATTGCGCAGCTCATCCAACGGATGCGGGTCCGTGTTGACCGCCTGTTGCAGCAACCGGTAGAACAACAGTCCG
>JAABUL010003017.1_pt1 | contig 26125 bp, 29 predicted proteins | sample 5559151 | NCBI WGS metagenome assembly JAABUL01 (sample SAMN10711876, study PRJNA513368) | rock metagenome | isolation source: Antarctica rocks | place: Antarctica: Victoria Land, Pudding Butte sud | reverse complement strand
CCTTCTTCACCGCCCGCTCAACCATCGCTTCCAAATCTGCCACATTCTCTTCGTCCATGGCGAGGACGTAGTCGAACTCCTTGAAGTCTTGTGGGACGCGGATTTTACGGGCGAGGTGTGTGTATGAGTGGATGTTGTGGGCGGCGAGGACGGAGAGGGTGCGGGGGTCGGGAGGGGCGGAGAGGTGGTAGGCGCCTGTGCCGCAGGAGTCGATCTTTGAGATGAGAGGATGGGGGAAGGTGGTGGAGAAGGAGGTGAGGTGGCGGAAGTGGGCTTCGGCCATTGGGGAGCGGCAGATGTTTCCGAGGCAGACGAAGAGGATGGAGACGCCGTTGCTGGGTGTGGAGGAGGTGGCTTCTGCGCGTGTGGTTGGAGGCATGGCTGTGGTGTGGAAAGGGCTTGGAACTTGTGGTGGATGGAGTATTGCTATTGGAAATATAGAAAGGGTGGTAGAAGACCAAGGTTAGAACTTAGCGTGAAGGATATTGAACGTGCAAACGACGTGACACAGTGCACAACTTCTCGATACGGCCGTCACGCGACCGTTGTGCATGTGAAGATTAATTGCAGTGCTCTCGACGACTCGCGACTCGGAAGGCGGAGAAGATGTGTACGAGAGTTCTGAATATTGCTGGTGTGGTAAAAGTTGTGTTGCTATTTCGGTCGAGCTACGCCACAGTGGCCATTCTCCAGTTGCGACCGCGGGCAGATACGCGGAGGTGATCTGATCTATTGTATCAGTTCGAAGAGCATCACAGCTGACGGTTGGCTTGATCAGGAGATGTAGAAGTAACAACCTCTTACCGTTACTCGAGCAGACCGTCTTCGAGTAACTGCTGGGTACAACCATTATTGATGGATAGTTGTTGCCTCGCAGGAGCAATTAACGATGCAGCGTGGGGGGAGGTGATCGACATCCGGGTCCCTGGAAACAATCTGCGCGTTTCACGATGCAGAGAGGCGTGAGCTGCGGCTGGCTGTTTGCGAATGCTAACGTGATGTCCGCCGAACAGCGTGCAGCATCATGTTGTGAGCTGACGACCATCAAAACTGCTTGATCATCCCGTCAGATCCATCTTCGTCCCCAACCATTAGTGTATGAGTGTTTGCGTTGTGTTTGTTACATCCGCCGTTGCCAAGTCATCACAACCAGCGCGCAACGATCGTGACACTCAACTCGAAGCACCAGGCCCACCTGAAACAATCCAACACCCTTGCTCGCACATCTCGTCTTCCCGGATCGCATCCTCGAGGCGACGACGCAACGACCTCGAAGAACCTCAGGCGCATACGCGTCGTCACCCCCAAGGCTTGACACTGCCTGCGCGACACCTCCCATAGCCTGCTGCGGGCTCGATCGAGAATGGCGTACAACAATTATGGTGAGTGCATATCCACGAGCAGTTCGCATAAGGCATGCCGCATCATCTCGCCCTGCCATTGCTACCTCCCACAACCCCACCTCATCTCTTCCCCGACACCCAAGGCTAATCCCTTGCTTTAGGTGGCTTCACCCACCCCGACCAAGCAGACCACGAAGACGACCAACACAACCCATTCATGGATCCTCGAAGACACTCCCCCGAGCGCTACACATCTCCCGCCTACCAGCTCGATGATCGACCCTACACCCACGATGAGCCTCTCCAGATCCCCATGGGCCCCGGCCCAGGCGCGTCGACAGATCGTCTACAAGCCCAACCAACATACTCGGTAGCGAACATGCCCAACACCTTCGGACACAGCGAGGCATATGAAGACGCGCATGTTCACCAATACACACCCAATCCCTTCCAGCAGGCCGCGCACCAGGGCACAGGCGACTACCGCTTGAGTCCTCCACAAGACCACCACCAAGATGCTTACTTTGAGCAGCCGTATGGATCAGAAGTGCATGAGGGCGCGTTCGATGCGCCGCAACACCAGTACTACCAGGACGAGCATGACAACCGACCTATGCTTGCGCCAGGAAACTCCTACGGCCCAGATCCGCATAATATTGACCCCGTTCAAGAGCCAGGAGATCTTGAAGCAGGCTACAACGACCCTCCACCCCCACCTGCGAATGCGGCAATCAGGAGGTGGAAGACGGTGAAGGAGGTGCAGTTGTTCAATGGCAATTTGGTGCTCGATTGCCCGGTACCGCCCCGGTTACTCAATCAAATCCCGCACGCGCAGCCTCCAGAACGAGACGAGTTCACTCATATGCGATACAGCGCGGCGACATGCGATCCCAGCCAGTTCTACGAGAAGCGCTTCACACTCCGACAGAGACTGTTTGCGAAGCCGCGGCATACGGAGCTCTTTATTGTGGTTACCATGTACAATGAGGAGGACGAGCTGTTTGCGCGCACGATGATGGGTGTGATCAAGAACATCGAGTACATGAACTCGCGCACTTCCTCGAAGACCTGGGGCAAGGAGGCATGGAAGAAGATCGTGGTGTGCATCGTATCAGATGGCCGCGCGAAGATCAACCCTCGAACACGATCAGTGCTGGCCGCGATGGGTGTGTACCAGGACGGCATCGCGAAGCAGCAAGTCAACGGCGAGGATGTTACGGCCCATATCTACGAATACACGACGCAGATGACGATGGACATCAAGAACCACGTCGTGACTGTCAAGAAGGGGCAGACACCTGTGCAGATACTATTTTGCTTGAAGGAGAAGAACCAGAAGAAGATCAATTCACATCGCTGGTTCTTCCAGGCCTTCGGTGAAGTCTTGGAACCCAATATCTGCGTGCTCATTGATGCCGGTACCCGTCCGGGAAAGAGCAGCATCTACGACCTCTGGAAGGCATTCGACCGTGAGCCCATGTGCGGTGGAGCATGTGGTGAGATCAAGGCAATGTTGAGCAAGGGCAGGAACCTCATCAACCCCCTCGTCGCTGCGCAGAACTTCGAGTACAAGATGAGCAACATTCTCGACAAGCCACTCGAAAGCGCTTTCGGCTTCATTACCGTGCTTCCAGGCGCCTTCTCCGCCTACCGCTACGTCGCACTCCAGAACGACAAGACAGGGCAGGGGCCTCTGGAGAAGTACTTCGCCGGCGAGAAGATGCACGGTGCCAATGCAGGTATCTTTACGGCCAACATGTACCTCGCCGAGGATCGTATCCTCTGTTTCGAGCTCGTCAGCAAGCGGAACTGCTCCTGGATCCTGCAGTACGTGAAGTCAGCATCTGGCGAAACTGACGTACCTACTGAGATGAGCGACTTCATCCTCCAACGACGACGTTGGCTCAATGGTTCATTCTTCGCTGCTGTCTACGCCATCACGCACTTCTACCAGATCTGGCGCTCGCATCACTCCGCAATTCGGAAGACGATGTTCGCGTTCGAGTTCTTCTACCACACGATTCAGATGATCTTTGCCTGGTTTGCCATCGGGAACTTCTTCCTCGTGTTCCGGATCTTGACAACAAGTTTGAGTGGTCCGGACTTACTAGGCACGGCAGGTTTGGTGCTCAGCGTGTGCTTCGAATGGCTCTACCTCGCCACGCTAGTCACCTGCTTCGTCCTCGCGCTGGGCAATCGCCCGCAGGGCAGCAACAAGTTCTACATGACCCAAGTCTACTTCTGGGCCATCCTCATGTGGTACGTCCTATCTCTCCCCCTCCCCCTCCCCTCCCACTCCCACTGAAATGATAAACAGCTACCTCCTCTTCGCCTCCATCTACATAACCGTCGTCTCCGTGCAAACCCAGATCCGCGAAAACAACGGCTTCACCTTCACCGACCTCTTCAGCAACGCCCTCTTCCGCACCTTGATCGTCTCCATGGCGAGCACCTACCTCCTCTACCTCGTCGCCTCCATCATGTTTCTGGATCCTTGGCACATGGTTACCTCGTTCGTCCAGTACCTCCTCCTCACACCCACGTACATCAACATCCTAAACGTGTATGCGTTCTGCAACACCCACGACATCACCTGGGGCACAAAGGGCGACGACAAACCCGAGAAGTTGCCAGCGGCGAACTTAAAACCAGGCGGGAAGGTCGACGTAGCTATCCCGTCCGATGACGCAGATCTGAACACGCAATACGAAACCGAGCTCCGCGCTTTCAGCACTAAATACACCCCTCCCAAGCGCGTCTTCGGCGAGCAAGAGAAGCACGAGGACTACTATAAGGGGTTTCGGAGCGCTGTGGTGTTGGCGTGGATGTTCTGCAACCTCGCCCTCTCAGCTGTGGTCCTCAATTTGGGCGGTTTCCAACGGATCGGTAACGTCAGTAGCACGGATGGGACGGCGGCGGCGCCGCAGGACGAAGCGGCGGTGGCGAATGCAAGGGCGACGACGTATATGGCTGTGGTGTTGTATTCGGTGGCGGTGCTGGCGGCGGTGAGGTTTGTGGGGGCCGTGTGGTTTTTGGTTGTTAGGTTGTTTAGGGGGGTTTGATGTTGGGATGGGTGTAGGGGGGGTGAGCGAGGAGTTTGGATGATGGTGTGCTTGGTTTGTTTGAAGACACAAGGATGTGTGGTATATGGCATGGCATGGCACGGATGTTTGGCTACTGTTGTTTGGGAGCGATGTGAGTGTGATACCCGAATGATATACATGTTACCGTCTACTGAGTGATGAGAGGGTGGGTTTATGGTTTGTTGCTCATTTCACCTCTTTACTGTCAGATATTGGCTCTGCTATGAGGAGGCTTCAGCTCACTCGAGGCCTCGCACATGCTTCCCAGCTCAGCTCAACTACCACGTGCAAAAGCCTTCAGGTACGTATATATACTTTCTCCCATCTCTCCCCTTCCCTTTCCAACGACTCAACTCATATCTCGTAGCCGTTGACCTCTCTACCACCCTCACCGTTCCTGCCATCGCTCCTGCCCCATCCGGACGACAGCGACACTAGCGCGTTCTCGGCAGCATCAGCCGACCAAGTGGCCAAAGCTCAGTCGGTCATTTGTTGACTCTTCAGCTTCTGCGAGCTTCCATCATCAACACGGACTTCCGACCTTTGGAACTTCGACTGAGCCAGTTACTTCTTCGGTACGTCTTCCTCTTACACCTCCACCGCCAGCCCGCCATTGCAACCGTCTTCGAGTCTTCAGCGACAGATTTTGGAAAGAGCAAGTTTGCTGACTTTGCTTCGTGTGGTAGCGACTTCCAACCTTCAGCGACTTCACTACCGACTGAGCTTTCTTGCTTCGTCACTTACGACACTGAACCTCACAAGACGACCAACCTCCAGACTACAGCACTCACAATGGGTAATGATTTGTGGGAAGATGCTCCGGCTCGTGAGTGCACAACCATCACCTTCCCACCTTCAGTCCGCTCACTCACTGATCTTTTCCGCAGCGGACGATGGTGCTGCATGGAAGCCTGACACTGCTGGTGGTGCGGGCGACGAGAACTGGCAGCCCGATGGCGCTGGTGGCGATGACGGTCTCGACGGGTTCACTGGTGACAATACGTCCAAGCATGCTGGTGGCGCTGCTGATGGCGGGTGCCGCAAGTAGGTTGCCCCTTCTCCATCACTCACCTGCTTTAAGCTGACATGTGCCTAGCTGCGGTGAGGATGGTCACTTCGCGCGTGACTGCCCGGAGCCCCGTAAGGAGGGTGGTGGCGGCGAGAACTCCGGAGAATGCTACAACTGCGGAGAGATGGGCCACAATAAGGCGGACTGCGTGAACCCACGGGTCGAGCGCGAGTTCACTGGCGAGTGCCGTGACTGTGGCCAGACGGGTCATCGTGCTTCCGACTGCCCACTCAAGCCGGCTCCCAGGTGCAAGGCCTGTGGTGAGGAGGGACACAGCCAAACCGGGTGTGAGGTGAACCGCATCACCCATGGCGTCGCCACCATGAAGGGCGAGGATGCGTGGAGCATGTTCGAGAAGGCCGACAAGGAGCGCGACGTCAACGACATCAAGAAGGTTCGCCACACCCATGGCGCGATACCTTTGGGAGGCTGCTTGCTGACACTTTACTCCTCTACAGGCCCTTCTGGCATACGCGAAGGCTTACCCGGACTGCACCTTCGAGCAGCTTGAGGATGTTCTCCGCAAGGAAGATATGTCGACGCACCTCATCGCTCGCCAGCAGGAGGTGTCCGACACCCACACCATCGTCAATCTTCAGGGCAAGCCGGACCAGAAGTACACAGTCTCGATCTTGTTCGCTGCGAAGCCTCGTCGTGCCAAGTTTGCCGAAGGCTACCCATCCTCTCCGGAGGAGAATCTCGTGCGTCTTACGGAGGCCGGGTTTCCGATGGATCGCATGGTCCCGAAGTGCAGCAACTGTAACGGTATGCATATAATTGACCGGCATGGCCTCCAACACTGCTAATGTTTCTTTCACAGAGCTCGGCCACAACTCGAAGGCCTGCACCGAGGAGAAGCGTGATGTCGAGAAGGTGCTCATCACGTGCAGCAACTGCAACGAGGAGGGTCATCGCATGCGTGACTGCCCGGCGGATCGCAAGGTTCGTGGTGGCGCGCGTACGTGCAAGAACTGCGGTGAGGAGGGTCACATCTCCAAGGAGTGCGAGAAGCCGCGCTCTGCCGAGAACGTGGAGTGCAAGAACTGCATGCAGAGTATGTTGCCTCCCACCTCCGTCATCTTACGAGATCCATGCCTGCATCCAGAGCCAGCCTTTGCTGACAATGTACACAGTGGGTCATTTCTCCCGCGACTGCCCAGACAAGGAGCCAGAAGTGTGCCGCAACTGCGGTGAGGAAGGGCATCGCAAGAACGACTGCGTCAACGAGCGTGTCATCCAGTGCCGCAACTGCGACGTATGGGGTCACACAGGTCGCGACTGCCCGCAGCCGAAGGACTGGTCGCGCGTGGAGTGCAGCAACTGCAAGGAGAAGGGCCACACCTTCAAGCGCTGCCCGCTGCCGCCGCAGGAGGCCCCGGCCGAGGAGGAAGGTGGAGACGGCGGTTGGTAAAGCAGTCGCTCTCGCATGCCACTGCGATACTGCACGAGCGGTTGCGCAATGGTCGACTGAGGGGATGTGATGTCTTTTTCAGCTCGTGATTGAGTTTCTGGACAGCTAGAGGGTGATTGAAAGAGTTCGGACGGACCATGGATGTCATACAATGCGTTACTGAAGACTGTGTGCAGATCCATAGTCCTCAGCCCATCAAGGTTGTCTGAAGCGTGGCCATCAAGGTGAGCACGCTTGGACGGCGAGATGAGAATCAATGCAACTGTTTTCAACCTGAAGCAATGCTTGTTGTCCTCCACGATACTAATGCCATGACATACCCATATCACTTCGGAGATAGGTCAGACGTAGGCTCTACCGAGCCACTCTGTCGGCGACCCTGCTCCTCGGGATACATGTAGTCTGGGCTCTTTTGCACTGCAGATACTCTCAGTATACATGCTGGTCTGGTCTTCGAACCATGTGCGCTTACGATCTGCCGAACTGGCTCCCACGTTGCCAGTACATCTGGTCGATGGCTTGCACAGCCGCACGTCTCTTGCGTGCTGGATGGTGGAAGTGTGTCTCGACAGAAGACACATCGTTTGGACATAGCCGATCCGTAATAAAGAAGATAAAACTTCATGTCTTCGCGTGCACGCAAAGAGCTATCCCTACCAAGACCAGAAACATACCGAGCCAGGTATCTGCTCAGTCATCAGTCGAAGATGCCACAACGATGGTAAAGAAGGACAAACCTCGCGATATCACCTTCCCCTCCGCCCACCACTCCGCCAGCACCGTGAATAAGAACGCCAGCGAATTCGTTATGGGGACTGTTAGGCTCAGCTCTGCTCAGACGTCAGCTACAGCATCCCCATAGAATACTTCGTATAACGATTCGTACCAGCCTCCCCAATCAACAAAAAGAACCACACACTCCCCGTGACGTTTAGTAGAAGCGGGATCGCGTAGGCTGGGTTCTTGAGTAGGTCTAGGATCGAGTACGCTGTGCTTAGGACTTTGCGTTTGATCCAGGGGACTTTCTGGTCGTCGAGGAATTGTCGAGGGGGAGGCGGTTTCTGGGAGACGGCGGCTTTACGCATGAAGGGGGTGGTTGCTCCCCATGCGACGCCGACTAAGAGGAAGCCGAGGATGTAGCGCCAGGTTGGCGGGGCGGGGGATGCGTCCATGGTGGTAGTGGATGTGTTTTGATTGATGTAGGCGCGGGTCGAGTGGTGGTGGTGGAGTTGGGGTTTGTGACTTCCTATTTGGGAAGGAGTGAAGCCGAACTCTTTCTCCATATCGCCTGGAAACGTATCACAACCATGAGATAAGACGAGATAGTGCCTTTTGTGTACAGCAATCCTACTCATCCTAGACTACGAGCAAGATGGCGCCCTCCCGTCTATCGCCTCCAACACAAGCAAAGCAAGGTCTCTCGCAAGAACAACTCGATACTTGGAACAAGAATGGCTACCTCCTCGTCCCCGACGCGCTCTCCCAAACAGAAGTCGCCGAACTGCTCTCGGAATCACAGAAGATGCTCAACGACTTCTCACTCTCAGATCACCCCATGACCCGCTTCTCGACCGGCGAAAGCAGCGACCACGTCGGCGACGAATACTTCCTGACGTCGGGCGACAAGATCCGTTTCTTCTTCGAGGAAGACGCGTTCGATGGGCAGGGCCAACTTATCAAGCCAAAGCATCTCGCTATCAACAAGATAGGGCACTACTTGCACAACCTCTCGCCCGCCTTTCGATCTGTCTCGATCAACGAGAAGAACGCTCGGATAGCGAGGGCACTGGGGTTCAGAGATCCGCGAGTGTTGCAGTCGATGGTTATATGCAAGCAGCCTGAGATTGGGGGTCGGGTGCCGCCACACCAGGATAGTGTGTTTTTGTATACGAATCCACCGTCTGCGGTGGGGTTCTGGTATGCTCTGGAGGACTGTACGGTCAAGAATGGCTGCTTGTCGTTCGCGCCAGGCTCTCATCGATGGGCACCTATTAAACAGCGGTTTGTTCGTTCTCCTGATGGGAAGGGAACGACCTTTGACTCGAACACGGATGCTGAGTGGCCTACTGGGCTAGAGCATGAGGAAGAGGACACGGAAGAAGTTTATGAGCTGGGCGAGGTCAAGGCCGGGACGTTGGTGTTGATACACGGGAATATCATGCATAAGAGCGAAAAGAACACCAGCAAGAAGGGACGCATGATCTACACCTTCCACTGCATCGAAGGCGAGCATGTGTACGACCAGCGGAACTGGCTACAACCGCCTGAGGGCGGCTTTACGAAGCTGAATGATGTACATTGCTGAACGATGTCGAAGACTGTTCGTTCACGAACCATGCCAGCCTACCACGCTTCTCCTCGTCAGCTTCACATCCAGCCCCGTGTGCTTGTTGAACCAGAAGTCATGGCTCTCGTACGAAGGTCATGAAGAGCGTGGTTGCATCTTGTGGACTTCGGCCAGCGAGATTTACATCGTTCCAGCTTGTTCTTCGAAGACATTGGCTGTGATGGTGCTACAGTGTCCTGTATACCAGACATTGTGGCGAGAGTTCCGGAAAATGTACCAGCTCCTGGGGCATGGTCCAACGGCAACGCACTCACGACGATATTTGTGTGCAACGTATGTTGCCGCGCTCTATCCGTGGCATCAGGCATCATAACCGTGGATAATCCTGGAGATACGATACTAGAGCTCAAGACTTCTTTGAGGGCTTTCATCAACTTCATCATGTTGCATATTCGGCCCATTGGATGGCAACGAATAATGGCTGATAGCGATGGATCAGCTGACAAGAGGAACGATCGAACCTAGCCCGAAATGGCAAATTGGGAAGCACCTCATCTTTCGAGCTTGTGGGTAGTTTTCTCTTGACCGCGTCCCTAATGTCGGTTTCATTTCCGACTTCTAGACAAATACAACGGCTTGAGTGGCGCCGCCACCGATACGCCCGCTGCGTAGACGATGGAAGACTGGGAGGTCGTTCCACCGATCGGCGGCAGCTGCATGAGTCCAGGACCAGGAGCTCGCCGACGCAACCACAAGGATGAGGACGACATCATCGGTATCTTCGCAACATTACTCATCCCTGGCAAAGGCGGGCCGGTCAAAGATCAAGCCATCCTTTGCTCTCGAAGGACGGGCAAGATTATTTACCTCGGCTGGCCATCTCACATTCCTCCGGTCTACTATAACGTTCACCTACAGGAGATATCGGTTGTAATGCCAGGTATGTGGGAGTGCCATGCGCACTTCATGGGCGCTTCTCCGCGCAGGCCGATCGACTCCAACAACCTTGCTATGACCAACCCTGCAGAAGCTGGCGCACGGAATGCGAGAGCAATCAAGGATACACTCTATGCAGGCTTCACTTCAGCTATCGAGCTCGGTGGCTACGCTACTGAGCTGCAGCGCGTTGTGGAGGAAGGGTCAATCCTCGGTCCCACGCTGTACGGAGCTGGCGGTGCCATCAGCATGACTGGTGGGCATGGCGACGTCTTCGAGTGTGTATGATGCGTACGACACTCTCGAAAATCGCTAACAAGATAGAATACCATATGGCTGCGTTCACCAAGCTCTGAGTGTTAATGCTCCCGGTATTCACGCTGGATCGGTTGTGATGCTGCAAGTAGACGGCATAGACGAGTGCAGAAAAGCTGTCCGCTTGAACCTACGTCGAGGCGCACGGCTCATCAAAGTGTTTGCATCTGGAGGTATAGTAAGCCGTGACGATCCTGTTCAGTATCAGCAATTCTCCGATGAGGAGCTCAAAGTCATTGTCCAGGAGGCTGAGCGCAATGGTATGATCTGTGCTGCACATGCTATGGGCAAAGCGGGCATTCTAGCTGCCATTCGAGCTGGTGTGAAGGTCATTGAGCACGGCTCGTACGCTGATGAAGAGGTGTTCTCGGCGATGAAGAAGAACGATGTCATGCTTGTCGCAGCGATTACTCCATTGGACGCTATACTCAACAACGAGGACAAGTATCCGCCAGAAATGTATCGGAAGACTGCGGATCTGGCGAAGGTGCACAAAGATGCTTACCGCAACGCCGTAAAGGCTGGGGTGAAGTGTGCCCTCGGCTCTGATCTGTTTGGTGGACCTGGTACTGTCCAAGCGGCTGGGATCAATGGCAACGAGGTTCCTTTGGCTGTAGAAGTTGGCGGTATGATGCCCTTGCAGGCCATCGAGGCAGCAACGGCGAACGGACCTCTGACTCTAGGTCCACAAGCACCGAAGAGTGGTCAAGTGAAGGAAGGGTATGATGCAGATCTCCTCGGCTTGGACGAAAACCCGCTTGATGGAATTGAGGTGATGAGGAATTCGAAGAGCATCAAGTATATTTGGAAGCAAGGGAAGTTGGTGAAAGCCCCAGGTCTCGATCCATGGAGTGTGTTAGATCGATAGACGATGGATGCCCAGCAATTGAAGGTCTTGTGTTTGTTGCTGCATCAGCATTGCTGACAAATACTGAGATATAAACGACGCGGGACGGAAAACAGCAAGGCTGGCTGACTGCCTTCCCGTCTATTGCACGTCGCACGTTCCGCATATGTTGTGTATTCCGTAATCCCTACCAGGTCCATGGACGTCCATAGCATTGTAAGCGTTATGAGTAGTCTAGTGGAACATCAAGTGGTCGCATCTTGGATGTTGGCACATGTACGACTTTGCCATCGTATATCAAACGGTCGAACGGCGGTGTGGTCTGCTGAAGCGGCGGTGTTAGGAGGTAGGGCGTACTCGCCAAAGGTTCTGGAATTATCTCTCGGACGAAGGCGGACGTAGGGCTAGATCGTATACATCCAGCACGCAGCTCTGCTATTGGTACACATCGCATACCTGACTGCTTTGAGGAAACAGTCTGTAATAAGCCACTATCGCGACTCGCATTCGCAAAACCAACCCTAGGCCTGACTGTGTACGCTGTTTTGCCTACAAGTGGTCCTAGGTACGGAGGCACAATCATCCGGCGGGATAGAGCTGGTCAGCCGAGCGCCGGGCCCTGGTGGCCCTACCGCAGTAAATGCGATATAGTATAAAGGATAGCCACGACAGCCTTTTCCCGTACATTTCGTGTACCTATCCCACTGCCTACACTTACATACCTAATTGAAGGATAATCAACTTTATTCGACCAACAGCTTTTGATAATACACATCGACATTATGCCTCGATCAGGAATGCCAGAGCCGGAGCTCTACGAGACTTACCCCTTCGTTGCTCCTGAAAAGTACAAGGGCAAACTCAACGGCAAAGTGGTGCTCATCACAGGAGCGTCCGCAGGGATCGGAAGCGCCACCGCCAAAGCCTTTGCAGCAGCTGGCGCCAAAGTAGCCTGCGTTGCTCGTCGCGAGGACAAACTCAAGAGTGTTGTGGACGAGATCAAGTCTGCCGGAAACGAGGCCATCGCCGTTGTGGGAGACGTGACCAAGCGAGGCGGACCTAAGGAGATCGTGTCGCAGACCGAGAGCCAGCTGGGACCAGTCGACATTGTAAGATCGGATGTTTGTTGCTGCTCAAGGCTGTCTGCTGATCAGTGTTTAGCTTGTGAACAATGCAGGCATCACGCGTGTCTCGTGTATCAAGGACGAAGATGAGGACGTGGACTTGTGGTGGCGTGTGCAGGAGCTCAACGTCCGCGCCCCGGTAGCAATGGTAAGTTCTGAAAACGTCAATCGGCAGAGTGCTTTCCATGGACCATGTTCCATGTTTGTCGTTACGTTCAAGGTGGAGAACTTGCTAATCCTTGCCGGCCACTAGTGTCGTGCTGTACTTCCTGGCATGCTCGAGCGCAAGTCCGGTGTCGTGATGAGCGTCTCGTCGTCCGTCGCGACTATGACACTTCCATGCATGTCAGCCTATGCCGCATCGAAGGCATCCATTTCCAAGTTCCATGAGGGCCTCATTGCCGAGCTCGAGGGTACAGGTGTTCACTCTTTTGCTGTGCATCCTGGCACCGTGGAGACTGAGATTGGCGGCACACCAGACGCTATCAACCAGAAATCTATGGAGCACCCGGCCCTACAGCAATTCCTATCGTGGATCCTGAGCCCGGATCTGAAGAGGCAGAATGTGCAGCTCCCAGCGGACACCATGGTCGCCCTTGCAGCAGAAGAGAGGTGCAAAGCGCTGCAAGGTCTCCACATTAATGTGAACGAGGACCTCGAGGCGGTGCTGAAGGAAGCAGAGAAGGAAGGTCGTGGCCGGATTGGAAGCGAGAGGCTCTATTTGGTCACTATCGCAACGCTCTAAGCACCTATCGTCTGTATTCGCAAGGATATGATGTCGAAAGATAGCATCCATAGATAGAGGCGATCAAGCTCCAGCAGGGCTCGCAAAGCATATCGCGTCCATGTTCTTCTCGAAATCGTTTCCGAACCGGAATGAGCCTGTGCCGAATTCTTCCCATCGAAGTCGGCGATAGAGGCGTATAGCTGCTTCGTCGGCAATCAGTACGAAGAGGACGAGGCGTTTATCATTTGTCCTGCCATATGCGCCAGCATGTTTGAGCAAGGCCGCTGCGACTCCTTTTCCTCGCGCATCAGGATGTACAAACAGTCTCTTGGCTAGGGCTATGTTGTCGTTCTCAGGACGAAGGCATCTCCAGGTATGGACAGCAAGATCGCTGGCATCCGCCTCACCCACAGCAATATGGCCTACGATGTTGGTGTCGAGCTCAGCCACCCATGCTTCCTGCGTGCCGTGGGTGATGAAACGCCTGAAATCGTTGGTGCCACGGGGATAGCCTTCTTGCTCATGTACGCTGTGAAGCAGAGAGACACATTCGTCAATGTCTTCCTCTCTACGAATTCGAATCATCAGCGCGATGTTGGAGATCGTGAAGGATAGGGGAAGTCGTGATGAAGGTTTTGAATTTCACGTTGAAGCCGCCATCGGAATATCGGATCGATCAGCCAAGCCGGAGCTCCGCCACCGCTCGTACCTCCTACCCACCCCTGCCAAGGTGGCCCCGAATCCATCAATCGCCGTACCCAATCCCAACGTTCAGAACTCTGCCGGCGCGTCACTCAGGATCGTGGAACGAAACGACAAAGAACTAATCTTAATTATAGAATGGTAAGTATAATCGTCCTCTTGCCCTGCTTTTACTGTTCCTTGATAAGTCCGATCTCTCCACCTTACGTTCATTATGCGGTCCTTCCATTCGGCTGCGCTAGCCAGTACACTGGCCTTTGCAGGCATCACAAACGCTCTTCAAGTTGACGTGAGCAGCGTTCAATCCATCAGCGACGCGGCGAAAACGATCGCCTCAAACATCATCGGGATTTACGAAGGCAAAAATGGCAGCCCCAGCATACCTGGTTTGTTCCCGGACCCCTACTACTTCTGGGAGAGCGGTCTGGCCTGGGACTCACTCATTAACTACTGGGCGTTGACTGGGGACGACACCTACAATGACCGCATCTCGGAGGCCTTGCTTTTCCAGTCGAATGGAGAAGAGCTCGACTTTGCGCCTGCAAATCAAAGCAAGTCCCTTGGTAATGATGATCAGTCGACATGGGCTCTGGCGGCGATGACAGCAGCAGAGAAGGGATTCCCATCGTCGCTGTTCCAGATCGACGGTCAACAGACGACAAACCTGTGGGCGCAGATGGCGCAAACTGTGTTCGACGAGCAGGTGTTGCGCTGGGACACCAAGTTCTGCGGTGGCGGGCTGAGGTGGCAGATATTCAGCTTCAACAATGGTTACGACTACAAAAATTCGATCTCCAACGGGAATTTCATGCAGCTGGCCGCTCGCCTCGCCAAGTACACGGGCAACCAGACGTACAGCGACTGGGCATTGAAGGCATCCAAGTGGTCCTTCGACTCGGGACTCATCGCAGATGGCTCCTTCAACGTATACGACGGCGCGTCCACCACGCAGTGCAAGCAGTTGAACCGTATCATGTGGAGTTCAAGTGTTGGAACGTACCTGAGCGGGTACTCCTACCTGTCGAACATGGGGTCAAATCAACAATACCATACATACGCCCCGAAACTGCTGGGCAATGCACTGAAGGTTTTTGCCAAGAATGGTATTGTGACGGAAGTTGCCTGCAGTGGCGCTGGTACCTGCAACGTCGACCAGCTGGCCTTCCGTGCTACCTATGCGCGTGCGCTTGTTGATGCCAAGTATATCGACACCGGCGACAGCATCGATACTGATGCGATCGATGCTGTATTGAAGGCATCTGCCGAGGGTGCAGCAGCGCAATGCTCTGGTGGACCAGACGGAAGCAGGTGTGGGAGTGATTGGTCCAGTAGCGAATGGGACGGCACTTGGGGTCTGGGCCAATATTTGAGTGCTCTCGAGATCTTGCTCGCCAACATCCCAGACAAGGGCACCCAGACATCGGACGACAACAGCAGCTCGCCGTCGAATGCGACCAGTACTATGTCTGGAACACCATCTGGAACTGCAGGAAGTGCGAGTACCGGCCCAGCCGCGACTGGAGCTGCGAATGCCTTGTCTGGGTCCGTCTTTGGTCTGCTCGGAGCGCTCGCCGTTGCGGTTGCGTTCCTTTGATTAGGTTATGTAGTGGTATCGGACTTTCTGAAGTCGATGTGCGATGGTCTCACTGAACAAAGGCCCACCAAGGCTGAGACCAATATGCATGCCTCACTGGACACTGTCTAGGATACTGTCTCAGACTCCATGGCTTCCACTGCTCAGGACCTGTGTTTGATACGAATTGACCCGACACATCATGCTCTTCCAGCAAGTGTATAGATCTGACGTTTCGTTCGTAGACGAAGGATACAAGACCCTGGGACTTCAATCTCTTCAGCAGTCTCGTTTTCACCGCCCAGGACCAGAGCACCCGTTCCCAACAACTATCAGTCAGTCCACCTTTGCAATACTGCCTTCCAGAGCACCGAGCCTGTGGGATTTATCGCTTGTTTTCAGCCTTCATCCGGTCCACTGCACTTTTTCCGAAGCAGCCATAACCTTCAGTACCATGAAAGCCAGCCGCATCCAGAAGTGGCTGCAGGAGGTAGCAGCAGCAGTCACAGAGCCCGGGCCAACTACCGAAACATCGGCAACCTGGTGCTGCCCTATATGCCTCGAAACAGCTGAAAGTGTGGAAAGTACCCTCTGTGGACATATATTCTGTCGACCCTGTTTCAAGCGGCTTTCTTCAACTCAATCTCGCTGTCCCATCTGCCGCCGGAATATCAAGGCCCCGGAGCTGGAAGATGTAGACCATGTGATGGCTGTGAGTCTGGCGGAGCGACGAGATGTGGTTCGTGCCGAGATGGAACCAGTTATCGAGGCCGCCGCACAAGATCTACGCATCATCCATAACCTTGGATACAGCCAGGATACCATGGATAAAGCGCAGGGCTGCTGGGGTGCCATTCTGGAGAGGCTGTCCAACATCGAAAACCTTTCGAACGACTTCGACCTCAGATGCACAACGTCGGTGATCAGGTCGGAGGCATTCGGCATCAGATCACGGAGATTCCAGAAAGAACTGGCGATGTCTGGCACAGCCAAAAGATCGTGATGCGCTGGTTAGACGGATATATCGATCGGAAGTCATACTTCGGGGCATCGCTGCAACCGTGCTGGAACACGAGGGACATGGCAAAACTGCTAGTGATGCGCGAGTTTTGTTGAACGAGATGGCGACTTTGAGCGAGCGCGTGAGGAGGGCAGTTAGATTTTGCTCTGATGAATGCAATGTCGTAATCGAAGTACGTCCGCAGCTGTTCTACCTAACCACTCATTGACAATCAGCCCGATCTTCCTGTGACGCTGACGCCCAGGACAGAGAGTCGCCGTGGAATCGACATTGTCCTCACCGTTACCTTGACAAGGTCTTTCGGATGAGATACAACGGTGCTCACGTCTCGGGCATGTAACTCGTGTGGCTGAGACCAGGTCAGTGATATGTCGCTGCGAAAGAGAGTCAACGAGAGTAGCTGTCTGAGACTTCGCCATTCACGACCCGTGTGTCGTCGGTCTCCAACAAGATATATACAAGGCAGCCCTCCCGAGGAGTCGAAGCACATCATCAGCAACTTCTACTTCTCCCAACAATACCATATCATCCAGACCCTTCATCGTGCCAGAACATTTCAACGCCTGAACACATCGTCCAACACCACCTTGCACCACACAAGCAGCTCTACCACTCCTGCACTTGGTCAGCAAACGACATCTATCACCTACCACCATCGACAATTCCTGGATCGACTCAGCAAAGCATGTCCGACTCACTGAGCTGCCCAGTCTGCCTCGACGAAACTACCAACCCCGAAAGCACAATCTGCGGACACGTCTTCTGCAGCGAATGCCTTGCAAGGGTTTTGGAGTCGTCTGACGAGCCTCGTTGCCCATTGTGCCGACAAGATCTCCACGCCGAGGACCAGCAGAACAACGATCAGGACACTGTTTACGACTCGGATGAAGGATACTTTTCTGGAGACGAGGACTCAGAACCACAGCAGCAAACCCTCTCCGAGCGGTGTTTGCAAGCGCGAGCCGATGTGTGGCCACTTTTAGGTCGAGCGCAATGGGATCTGGACGTCATTTTAAATGGGGGCAGATACATGGCTTTCACCAAGGTATTGGCGCAGAACTTGCATGACAGCATCGCAAACTGCATCTTCGATGAGACTGTGAGTGACTTGTATGACCAGTCTGAGCTCGATACGATGAAGGAGGAGATACTGTGGGCGGCTGACAAAATCGCATTGATGAAAGTCGATCCTCGTTATCGTTGGCATTGAATCTTTGCGAGCAGACAGTGATGGTCTTCTGCGCACTTTTCGACGCTGGCTGAGTTGGTATTGCGGGAGCCAGTCTGAGGAGCGAAGATGGACTGCGAGAAGTGAGCAGGGCGACATCCTCATAAGCATTGTTTGGTTGTATCGAATACGAGATTGCGCCTAGAGGCAGTGGTGAAGGAGCTGAAGAAATGATGGAAAGTGACCTCGCAGTCAGGATTGACACAGCAGTGTGATGACCACGAGAGCTTGGTATAGATCATGCTCAATAATATCCCTCCGCAAACCATGAGCATCTCCCACCTTCAAAGTAAGCACACGAGACCAGATTTCACTCAATGTCCGTCAGATCGCTCTCGGTATCGTCCACGTTCGGCTCACTCTTGATAACCGTCTTCCTCAGTGTCGGTGCCTCCACCGCTGGAACCTTCTCAATCGTCTTCTCAATCGAGCGCGGACTTGTCCTCTTGGCCGCCATATCAACGAAGGTGAACGTGCGCGCTTTGACCGGCCTCTTCGCACGTCCGGTGACGCTGGTGAAGGCAGGCGCGACCGTCTTCCTTGGACGTCCGGGCCTGCGCTTCGGTGGTAGATTGACTGTAGAAGGCACTTCCACAGCCGAGTCATCCACAACGACCTTCGGACCTGTCTTCTCGTAGTTGATGTGCTTGTTGTGAAGTATCGATGGTGTCGACGTGATGCGCACGTTGAAGGTGTTGACGTTGATTTCGACCACGCGGGCGGATCCTGGCTTGAATTTTTCGTAATTCGTGAACATAGCTGGTGCTTTTCTGCCTGGAGATAGCGGGTACTCGTGGAAGCCAGGGTCGTAGAGTGCCCAGTCTGGGTGATGATGTTAGCAAGGCAGTAGTGAGCGGCAGGATGTATTCTCAAGACTCACCAGAACCCTGCTTCAAGAACAACGGCTCGTAAGCGTCAATCTCCTTGCGCCTCTTTCTCGCGGCCTCACCCTTCTCTTTCGCCAGACGTGCTTGCTGCATATTCCACTCCTTGCACCCATCGCGCTTCCAGGGGTCCCACATGGACTGCGGTTGCTTGAGCATTTCTGCGACCTTTTCGTCACTGAAGGCAAAGTCCAGGAGATCACCTTGGAGATCATCAGTGACAGGTTCTGGGCGAACATAGTCCTCTGGCTGCAGGCGACGTTGGCGTTTTGCTGGTGGTTCGACTGCATTTCAGTGACCTCAGGAGGGCTTTCAGATATTGGCGTGATTGTGGCAGGCTCCTGGTTTCGCTTTGGTGACAGACCCACCACGGTCTTTTCGTCGACTTCCATGATGGATGAAGTGAGGTTGGTGTAAGGTTTCGGAAGGTGATATTGGTGGTTGGTGGAAGTGGCAAGTGGGCTGCAGGAAACAGATATGGAAGGAGCGAGTGTCGTGGAGTTTCAGCTTCGTCACATGCCCACCGAACTGCATTCACAAGATCGCCCAAGTTGTGGTGTGGGTTTGTAGTATCTGTGAAATCGGTGGACGAAAGTCATGGGTCCTAAGAGGAAGTGCGTCGAGCGTGATGGAAGTCTCCTTGATCATCCCTCGGAATGTCTAGGATATGCAATCAGCACTCACTCTTATATGTGTACTCTGTCTTGACTTCATACCGTGAGTTGAATGAACATCCAACGAGCAGACTCTCCATTACTATGTTCTTGCTAATGGCGCGCATCGATAGACTACTGTGCTCCTTCTCCACAGGACCCCTTCCTCACTCTACCCTTTGCAGAGTCGAACACTTTGATTATTCCGCCTCAGTGGGTACGGGCATGATGAGCACTGATGCTACGGCGCCAGACACAATATGCCATACCCGCAGCGAGGAAGATAGGAGTACGGCTTCGTGTACCGTTCTGCCAGGCACTGCTCCCTTTGAGGCCATTGCATGCTTCAGCCTGTTGGCCCTTCGTCATACATCGCGGGATACAACATAGAAGTATGTAGCTGTCGATTGATCTCTTCGTGTTGTTGAAGGAAGAAGAGGAAAGAGTGCGCGCCAAAAGTGGACATGATCGTCATCTCCCAAAGAGGAAGGAGGAATTGATGATGTCTTCCACTTAGGTTCTCTTCTATTTCATACCACTTCTGTACCATAACACAGCAGCAGCATCATGTCTCTCAGAACCACCCACAGTATCCTCTCAGGACCAAGTCTACCACTGAAATCACGTCTCACACCTTTGGCCTTCCAACTGCAATCCCGAAATCGCAATGGCACAACTCGAACACTCGCATCAGCAACACCAACACCCCAACCCGATCCGCAACCAGCATCTCCCCCCTTACAATCACTCACCAACGCCCAAAAGAAATACCTCGAATCCGCCCTCCGCGTCAACCACGCCGGCGAACTCGCCGCCACCCTAATCTACACTTCCCAAATCCCCCCCATCGTCAAAGCCCACCCCCACCTCCGCCCCTTGATGAAACACATGTACGACCAAGAAGCCGGCCACTTCAAAACCTTCAACCACCTCCTCGCCAAACACCGCATCCGGCCCACCGCAATGTACCCAATCTGGTACGCCGCCTCCACCCTGCTGGGCTGGGGCACCGGTGTCATGGGGCGGGAGGCAGCAATGGCGTGTACGGAGGCGGTAGAGACGGAGATTGGGGATCATTATAATAGTCAGGTGAAGGAGTTGTTGAGGTGGGATGATGAGGCGAAAGCGCGGGGGGAGACTTTGGGGGAGGATTTGCAGGCGTTGATTAAGGATGTTAGGAGGATTAGGGATGAGGAGCTTGACCATTTGGATCATGCGGTTGGGGAGGATGCGAAGATGGCGAGGCCCTATGAGGTGTTGAACGGGGTGATTAGGGCGGGGTGCAGGGGGGCTATTTGGGTTACTGAGAGGGTGTGAGGCTGTTGGGATGGAGAGGGCTACGCAACTAAGCCATGTGCTCCAATCATAAGTTCAATGCAGACGAGGACACCACCCCCGACGTATGAACATCAGCTCGTACTCAGAGGAGGCTCAAAGCTCACGAACTCGAGCCGATTACAGTTGACGATTGGGTAGCCCACACACCTGGCACTACGGGGATCGATGTCAACGTGCTTGTTGCCTGACAATGAGAAACGCTCGATCGAGTGGTATCTATACTCGTTCAACGATAAATGCCACGCCTCCAGCTCTAGTCGGACCAGCTTGCGATGTGTAGTGGCAGTCCAAGACATCTCGCAAGCATACTATAGTTCAGACTATAGCTTAGGTCTGTGGTCCGCCAACATTAGCATTGTAATAGTCCAAGGAACGATATCATAGCCACACGTAGCCCTCCAACTCTCTAGATGGACGTTCACTCTCACATGTCCATTCACGTCGGCCACACCTCGGGGTTTCTTCGGTTGGCCAAGCTATAGCATTATTTACGCACACTCCACGTCATGCTGTCAATTACCCATTGGGCTCAGCTCAATTTTCGGTCTTATGGTGTAGGGGTTAGCACTTCGGATTCTGATTCCGGTGACCCGTACGAATTTCCCTTGATGATCAGGAGGCACTGTCGCTAACGAAATCCAGCGGTGTGCGTAACCCACAACATCAATCTCCATCGAAATATACTGACGATTTGTTCAGTCGATTCCGGGGTAGGTTACATATATAATTCTATCTCAAGACTTGTCACTAACAATCTTTCAGTAAGACCTCAAAATTGGTCCATGTGTTTTTTGCTTCGTTAGTTTTGTTGCACTTGTCATCTTTATGTTCAGCGAACCGTCATCTTCTATTGAGGAGAAGACGAGGCAGTCCGATGAAATCGAGTTTGAATCATAGTTTTATCCTACCATCCACTCATCGAACTGCCCTACTCAAAATAGGAACCAATGCCAATGATATACACTAACAATCCCGCTCCAAGCCACGATAGACCTCAAAGACGTTCTCCGACCAATGTGCCTCGCTTTCAGGAACCCAGAGCCGACCAGCTTCTCGCATACGTCCTCTCCTCAAGCCAATCGTATCAGGCAGCGGCGGCGACAGGTTCCGCCCGGACACGCTCGGTTCCACGATCTGCCTCCCTCGCCCATCTTCCTCAACACCATCTTCGGTGGTCGGGAATAGTGCAATGCCTGTCGTTGTAACAGGCGACGGGTCTGCCGCAGCATTGCCCGGAGTTTGCTCGATCCTCATCGCATCGCCCATCACAGCCGTCTGCTGAACGTTCTCGATCGATGGCCTCAACACACCAACACTCTCACCAGCCCCATCATCCTCTACGATGACTACCGCCCTCAAATCCTTGATTCGCACCTCAGCCCGACACAACGGACAACTCCGCTTCCTCCCAAGCCAGGCCAAAATACACCTCTCGCAAAACACATGACCACAAAGGCGTCTGCCTCGCACTGCTCGCGGGCAAGATTGCATGCTTCAGGATCTCGCACCGTGGTAGCGGTAAGTGCTCGGCGATATCTTCAAGCATCTCCTTGAATTGGTGGAGTTGCGCTTCGAAATGGTATTGCTTTGCAAGGCTTTCTCGCACCTCTGTCTGCAGGGCCGCAATTTGCCGTTGTAGAGTGGTGACGGTGGATTGTGTGGTGTTATCCTCGGTTAACAGTATGAAGTGGGAAGGTCCGGAGCAGGTGGTGATGACTTCACCGGTTCCTCGGCGGTGTGCCCTAGGTGCTCGGAGCCGTGAAGCTGTTGGCGGAGACACGTCGTGACGAAGTCTAGGGTCTGATGGTGGAGATAAATCGAGGATATTCTCGGGTCTGCGGGCGAAGAGCGCGATGTTACCGCACCGATCAATGGTAGTAGCCAGTCGGTTGCGTGGAGTTGGCTTGCGTGCCTGTGCGGTGAAGGGGTACGTGGTGGCATTGTGAGTGTTGTTTCGAACTCCTGGCAGGACGACTGGAGAGTGTTAAGGGTTCTGGGACTCTGCGCTGGATGTCGCTGGTGGTGGTGCGCAGCCTAAGAGAAGGTTACTTCGATCTTGGGATACATGTACGTTGCGCGAGACCTCATTCCCGGCGGTATAGATAAGCGTCCTGTCATCGCGCTGTACTGCCAGAGGATCAAACCCTACGGTGGAGTCCGCAACGAATGTGATCCTGTTCGATCGGTGCTCTCGTGCACGGCGCTGGGATGGGCATCCTTATCGCCATAAGGTGATACATCGTTTTCCGAGTCAACCGCCTCGGCGTGCGAGTACTATCTCCTCTCCATCCGTTGGTGCAGCATGATCTGAGATTACCTTGAATGGGTGCAAAAGTCAACAAAATCTATGGATGGAATTGCTTGATAGGCAAATTTGTAAAGCTATAGTTCTGTATCGGGGCAGTAAACGCATCATATCGTCAAATGGCACAAGCCTGCAAAACTTGCCGTGGGCCGTCTGCACATAATGCTCCCAAACTCCACCTCAATGTGCTGGTAATTCCTATCACATCGCCATCTCGGCCTGTAACTTCTTGAGCTCCTCTTCCTCGTCGTCCTCTTCGATCCGTGTCTTGGCTGTAGCATACATCAGCAATCCATTCCTCCGTCTCTCATATATGGGGATATACTCACGCTTTCCCACCCCCACATTCGGCATCCGTTGAATCTGATCGCTGACCGGCACACTCCCCGTCTTCAACATCTTGTTATCCAGCTCCTCCTGTTGCAACTCCGCCAACTCCTCATCCAGCTCATCCTCATCCACACTATTCCCAACCGCTCCCTGTGTTAACGCCTCCGCAATCTCCTCACCCACCGCATGCTGCTCCCGTAACTCCTCCATCGTCTGGTCGACCTTGTCAATCGTGAGCCCACCGTGAATCTTCTTCATCGCCACTTGCGCATTCTTCATAGCATCCAGAGTCTCTTTGTTAATGTTGGCGGTCTCGATACTGCTGATCTCGCGCTCCACGGACATCATCTGGGCTTGTGTCTGCTCCAGTTGGTGTTCGAACGCCTTTTTCCGTCGGAGGGCTGCTTTTGCGACTAGATCACACATCATATCAGCATCTCATGCCTTCGTGGGGGGAAGTTCGGTGCTGTTTCTGCCTCGCTCGCGTGACCAGACTTACCTCCCTTGTTCGAGCTCACGTTCTTCCGCGCAACAGTATCCTGCTCTTCCATCTGGTTCTGCAGATGTCGCTCCCGTTTTGCCAGCATATCCAGCGTCCCTCGCAGTCCCAGGATGGCATTCTTGGTGGTGTCTTTGGTCGCTTTGGCGTTGCCGCCGAACAGACTGCTGCCCCAGCCCCAGCCGTTGGATGCCATGGTGGCGACGGCAGCCGGAGTGCAGGACCAGGATAGAGGAGCGATGGGTCTACGCAAATGGCCAGGTGGTGTTTCTCGCGCCTGTTCGCTTGCCTGCTGCGAGATGAAGGTGTAGGCAGATGTGTGCAAGTCTTGGCTAAAGCTTTGCTGCGGCCTTTGAATCGGCGTTATTCAGACGCCTTAGAGTCGTAGTGACACAGGTATGGAGTCAAGTAGGAGGGGATTCTGGTTGCCTTGTAGTGGTGGTGGTACAGCAATATGAGTGCAAGATCGGGCGCAAGTCCGCAATGACGTTGAGTGGTGGCGGTTCAGGCCGGCGCTAGTGGGACAAACATGAGGCAGGCGCGACACATGGACATGTGCTCTCTTTCTGTTCATGCTACGGCAGATCACAACTCCGGACGACATAGATCGAAGATTCAACCGCTATCCGAATCTGGCGCGTCGATATGTGTGATAAATTGCATGGGTCACATTAGGAAATCACAACAATGCCGGAGCCTAGCCGCCTCATACTCCTGGAACAACTGTGTACCGTCGAATCAGGCTCCAAGGTCCGCTTCCTGGGATGGCATGTTCACGATATCGACACCTCTCAACTTCTGCTGACTGAACCAGTGTGCATGCATACTACGGAGAGACCGCACAACTACTTCTGCGAAACCAGTATCCAGCAACGACTCCTGATGTTCCATCGGCACTGGTAAGCATCGGTGATTTGCTCTCGAACGGCCAACGTCACCTGCTGGAAGTCGGTGCCTGGTTGAACATCATTGGGAATGTAAGGGGTGCGTCGATATTGAATCCGCCGGCTGCAAATCTGGCCAACGCTTCTTCTGCGACCTCAGCACTTCAAAGTACCGCTGTTGTCGTAGACGCAACAATGATCTGGTCTGCTGGCGTCGTGAAGCTGGAGAAATACGAGACTGCGGTGCAACAGTATCAACGACCCTTGAATGCTGGGTGACAATTCTTGGAGTGAGCCACCCTGAACTTCTAGACTTACGGGAACAGCTGTAAATGCTTCCCACATTCTGCTGCACTTCTACAAGACCAAGCCAGCCAACCTGGATCCGACTCGTCGATGGCTATTCAGCGCCGCTTTCACTCTTCCCACGGCAGCCGCTCAGGAAACACTTCACGCCCACTCTCGCCACCCTCCCACATCAGCAACCTCCCCAGTACCGGATCGAGGCCAGGAAACACCACCCTTGTGTTCGACCGCTCCCAATGCCGCGCCTCCCGCTTCTCACTCAAAGGCGGACGTACGCCATACGGATCTTTCACAAACAACTCATAAGCATTCTCCGCCTCGCCCTTCTCGGTCGACTTCAGCTCCTCGTGCGTGAACGGCGGGTTGACTCCACGGACCCGAATACGGTTCGCTGGCCACTTGATTGCTGGCGCATGCAGCTCCAGAAATCGCTTCTGCTTGAACGCATGAGTGATCACAGTAACTCGTTCTGGATAACGACCAGTCACGCGCTGGAACTGCAGGATTGAGAACAGCAGATTCTGGAAACTATCCGTTGCCAATTCTTCTTCAAAGTAGTTCGGATCGTGGAGAATGTCGTGGTCTCTCAGGCTTTTGAGAACTGCTCGGTATCCTCCTGCCTCGGAGATTTTAGAGTCTCCTGTGAAGCCGCCAGAGAAGGTGAGCATAGCATTTTTGTCATCTTCGATTGCTCGAGCGCCGGCCAGTATGTGGGTGATGAATGTCTCGTGCTCACTGGGTCTTCCGGTTTTTGGGTCTGATATCTGATAAGGTTTCAGAATCCATTGGGATTCCGAGAGATCGCTCCCATTGCCGGTGTAGATTGCGTGACAGCAGACGATAATCAAGTGGGTGTATGGGCTTTCTTCGGGCTTTGTGGAGGCGGTCGACATGTTGGTATGCTTGGCCATGCAGTTTACAGATCGCCGATGATGGCTAGAATCTCGGCGATGGAGCTGTTTCTCCTAATCGGGAAGGATGTTGAGTTTTGCCCCACCAGCAAGGTTTGGCGTTCGTCTTGAAGATATTCGACTATGAACATAGTATTCTACATCACGTTCAAACACATCATGTGCACACACCAGACCATCTCACATACGACCTATCAATCAACCCTACCACCACCTACAGCTTACTTTCCCTCTTCGGCCTCCTGCCCCCCTCCTCCTTCCAAATCCCAACCAACCCCTCCCCACTCGTCCCCAAAATCGGATCCTTCCCGGGCTTCGGCACCGCCCAAACCCTCTCAAACTCCCCCCT